>Ga0207993_1000887_pt1 | contig 11713 bp, 8 predicted proteins | sample ETN01SmetaG_2_FD_185791 | JGI IMG/M metagenome (GOLD analysis project Ga0207993, IMG submission 185791) | Marine microbial and viral communities from oxygen minimum zone, Eastern Pacific Ocean - ETNP2014F12-01SV265 (SPAdes) (version 2) | ecosystem: Environmental > Aquatic > Marine > Oceanic ...
TCTTGCCATTGCTGCGTATGTCGGTCTAGGCGTCATTGCTGCTGATATGAAGCATCAAACGTGGACCGATGAGAAAGCAGATTATGAAGAAGCAAAGAATGCTTACGACCTTGCTGTAGAGGCAAACACTACCGATAGTGATGATAAAACCGATCCAGTTTTTGTCGATTATGCAAATGCCTACAATGACAAGATGGATTCTCATCTGTCCTACTTGACCTATCGAGTGGCAGGCCTAGCGATTCTCTTTGTTGGCATTATCTTTGCTGCATTCCTGACCATTAGTGGAATTCTAAATTCATCCCAACCCGATGAACATCACGACGAACATCATGGTCATGATGAACACGAGCATCATGGTTCGGCATCACCGATTATCTTCTCATTTGGATGTCTTCTGTTCCTTCTCGGATTCCCAGAATTCGCTGATGGTCTGCATGGTCTGATGATGGGCAGCAGTAAGGGGACAATTGCTGACCTCTCTGTATCCATGATTGGATTGACCGTTGTCACCGTCGGTGTTGCCAACTGGTGGCGAGAAGATCTTCCTTTCAACGGCTATGGTGAACAACTCGCTACATCCGATCCATTCAATGGACAACACATCCGTAAGGCTGGTATCTGGGTCTTCTTGATGTCTGAGGTCATGGTCTTCGCCACCTTCTTCTCATCCTACCTTCGAATGCGTACAGAATGGTGTACAAAGTGGGCCTTTGAAGATGGCAAGTGTGAGCTTGAAGATGGAGAATCATGGGTTATGACCGCTTCGGACTACCTACGACCGGGTGGTGGAAAAGTCGACAAGTTTGGTGAATCTGTTGGAGACTTCTGGACAATGCTTCCTGGTGCAGTTAACACCTTTGCGTTGATTATCTCATCCTACACCATCGTTCTCGCACTCAAGGTTGCAAAGTCACACGACTACAAGGTGCCAAGTGGTTTCATGGGCAAACTCATGCCAACCAAGAAGGCTGCAATCCGCAACTATCTCATCATCACACTCGCTTTGGGTACGATGTTTATCGTTCTCAAGTTGGTTGAGTGGAGCCATCTCATTGCAGAAGGCTTCACCATCGGAACAGAACAAGGTTCAATCTTCTATGTGGCAACGGGTGCACACGGAGTCCACGTCTTCGCGGGATTGCTGATTATGCTGTACATGATCTTCAAGGCAGAAACCGTTGAGTGGAACGAAGACAATGCACAAGGTATCGAGTACTTCGGTCTCTACTGGCACTTTGTTGATTTGGCTTGGGTCGTCATCTTCCCAGCATTCTACTTGTATTGAGGTGATATTATGGGCGAACACAAATTGATTATGGGCAAAGACATTTACTTCTGGAACTTCATCGTCTTGATGATTTTCACATTGTTCGAAGTTGGAGCAGTCTTCTTTGAAGAGGTACCAGGAACGGACATTCCAGTCTCGATTACAGCCGTATGGGCGATTCTCATCGTTGTTGGTATCGTGAAAGGATTCGGCATTGGTGCATTCTTCATGCACCTTTGGGATGATCCACGCATCTACCTGCGCGTTGCATTGTTCCCAACACTGTTTGTTCTGTTGATGCTTTGGGGCATTGGCCTGTCCAACCCTGAAGGTGTTACGGGACTTCCAGGATGGTGCACACCAAACTGGGACTCACTCGTCACTGAGCGTTAAATTCTGAAACACGCCTGTGTAATATTAATTGCAGATTGTGCGATTAATACGCTGCTTTAAGATGCGTAATCCATTCGCATTGACACGGTGATTTCAATGATGAGCATTTCAGGGAAGAAAATCAGGATTCTCTCAACCTACACAGTTGTTGCATGTTTGATGTCTGTTGCACTGATTGGTGCGCCTGTTTCCGCATACAACGGAATTCAGTTGAACAGTGGTACTGTTGGCAATTTCTCGCTTGTTGATCAAAACAATTCAGAATACAAGCTGTCCGATGCGACTGAAGAAATCGTTATCGTTTCCTTCTTTTTCACCCGATGCCCTGACGTTTGTCCAGTGATTACGCAGAATCTTAAATTGGTGCATGACACACTTCCAACAGAACTCAAGGACAAGGTCGATTTCGTTTCCGTTACACTTGACCCGAAATACGACACGCCTGAAGTTCTCACCGAATACATGACCAAGCATGGCGTTGACTGGCCACATCTTACTGGACCGACGGAAGATGTCAAGAACGTCTGGGACAAGTTCGCCATCTATACAGAAGAATACGTCATTGATCCACACGATGATAACATCAGCGATATGGAAGGAAAGGTTCACGATTCAAGCATCGTCTATGTCCGTCCAGATGGAACTGCAGAGGAACTGATGTACCTACCAACAGGGCTGACATTGACATACGCAGCCGCTGATGAAGCAGGCTGGACAGTCAACGCATCGCAGGATCAACAAGGCATGAGGGTCGATGGAATCAATGGCTATGATGCTCCTGAAGATTACAGTTGGTGGTGGAGTCCGAAAGTGTTTGATGAAGCCAAGCAACGATGGGTTGATGCTCCGTCAACCATCGGGGGTGTCAATGCATTGGAAGAGACCCATCTCGGCTGGTATGCTACTGGTTCGAACCTGAGCCTTCTCAATCCTCCAAGCGGTGATACCCCGAGTGTGCAGGTGGTCTTCCCAGATAACACAACAGCGTCCACCAATGTTTCCTCATTCACTGGATACCATCTTACCCAAGGTGCCTTTGATGGTGCAGACATCGATGTTGATATCGAAGATGGTTCATGGGGCCATTTCCTCAACAGCATTGACGGCGTCGCAGCACCAAGCGATTGGAGCTGGTGGTGGCAACTCCACACATGGAATGAGACGTCGAGTGCGTGGGAGGATGCACCCGTCGGCATGGATGACATCACCGAACCGAGAACATTAGCCTGGGCCTCCAATAACACCAGCAATGATGCCATTCCTGAACCGGGCTTCGCTGTCATTGAGGACAGTGAATGCGATGGACATGGCTGGATTATGGGATCAGGAAGCAGTGCACATTGCATGTGCGATGAAGGCTATGAATGGGCTGAAACCGATATGCTCACCTGTATACCAGTTGAATCAGAACCAGAATACACCGTTGGTCATTTTGCCTACACCTACATTCTCGATGAGGAAAAGAAGCCCCGTGTTCGATACGTCGATGATTCATGGCTTGCTTCCGATTTCGTTGAAGATGTTGTAAAACTCGCCGAACGTGAGGGCATCATTGGTGACGAATCCGAAGGTGTTCCATCCGTTGGCTTCCTCGTCTCTGTTGCTGTTGTCTCAATGGCTGCGATTTCTCTGCGCTCTAAATCTGAGTAATCAAGGGAAAAGAGTTTGATAGAGAGCGTTGTGGCGAGACTACTGCGGAGGTCGCATAGCCAGGTATTGCGCCGGATTTGAAATCCGGTGTCTTATGACTCGGGGGTTCAAATCCCTCTCTCCGCGCCATCCATTTCAAGAGAAGCATTCACAAACTCTAGGACCTCTCGACGGCATATGGGCCGAGGGTTGCTAAGCATTCTTCTTGCATCCACCATTTTGCTTGCTGGATGCCTTGCTCCAGTTTCACCAGATTGGGGCGACGACCTTTCCGTTGAACGAAATGACGACGGTACCTTCACCTTCACCTCATCACTCTCTGGAGACACCGTTAGCGCACAATACAACGAAGTCGGTTGTGTGGACGGTGATATCGGCGTTGACAAAACAGGCAAGGTCAAGTTTGAGGGATACATGAGTGCAAGTCAAATCTATGATTCACACGATCCTAATTTGTTTGATGAGACCGCCTTTGGAGCAGGTGCAGCAGTGGCCATTCATTCGATGTCCTTTGATGATGCAAAGAAGATGCTTTCTGGTGAAGGCGAACGAGTGGATGTCAAAGATTGGAGCGATCCTGTTGCACCAGAAACCGGTGCAGGAACAGCGGATTTGGACAACCTTCCAAAGGATACGAACAGCAAGTGGTTCGTACTCGGACTAATTCCTGCAAGTGAGAACATCAACGATGGATTTGCAGCACTTGGAAAGTATCACCAGCCGATTCGAGTTACAGGCTACCTCGTTCAGGATGAGTCTGGACAGAAGGGAACTGGTACCTACATGAACGACAAAGATTTCAACGGTGATTGTGTCGGTACAATCGATTCTCAGAACATCTTCCAGAAGTATGTCCTCGTTACAAAGATCGAACTCGCTGATACTGTCGTAAGCCTTGATGGAGAACACGATGATGAATACACCTTTGGTGATGTAGCAATTCTTGGTCGAACAGGATTCGTTCTCTTCCTCCTCATTGTCGGTATTGGTGGCGCAGTTGGGGCGTACATGTACTCCTCAATGCGGTTGAGCATGAGTGCCCGTAGCATCGCCCTTACACTGCTTGGAAAGGAAGGTGTTGAGAAAGCGGCAAAGGCTCAAAAAGATGCGAAGCAATCTTCGATGACAACACCAGATGTACGTCAAACGGAAGAACGTAAACCAGCCAAGGAGCCTCCGAAGCCGAAGAAATCAAAGAAGAATGAAGACGATGGTTTTGGATCATTCTCAATCGATAGTGCCCTCGGTGGTGGAGAATCATCGACCAGCCGTTCAGAATTTGGTTCTGGTAGTTCCGTCGTCACTTCCGATGACGCCAAGCGCGTCGAAAAAGAAATCGAGAACAGTGAGCCATTCGTTCCACCGAAGTCGACCTTTGGCGGTGGTGCACCCGTTTCCAGTTCAGTCTCCTCAGCGCCAACATCTGTACCTTCGTCATCACGATCGTCCAGTCCAGCGAAAACCTCTGAACCTGCGGAGAAGACAAAGCCTCGACGTCGAAGAGCTGTTCGTAAAACCAAAGCCGAACCTGAGCCTGAAGAAGAGCCTCAACAAGATGAGAAAACGTTCTGGCAAGAAGAAGAGGAAGAATTCTCCGACTTCAGTTTCTAAGCCCAAGATACGTTCTTTGCACCACGCATCACGATTTGGTCATGATACCACTCGAGTGTTGCTGGTAATTGCAGCAACGGTTCTCCATCGGCTTGAATGTAGGTTGGATGGCCAACGGGAACATCGGATGGGTTACCGTCCTGGTCGATTGGACGAAGGGAGACTCGCTTGACATCGATTTGCTCAATACCCCATTTTCCAACGTGCTTTCCTTTCTTGACAGGGCCCATGAGAGAGAGCATTTGTAATCGACTCAAACGATAAGCGAGAACGATTGAACCATCCTTGCGAGTAGGATGCATGTTCGGAACAACTCGATAGCCTCCACCAAAGGTTTCACCTGTGGCCACCGTCATCATGGTCAGATCATGAATGGATGGTTCACCATCATCCAAGGTTAACTCAACTTTCCTTCTTGGCCAGAATGGAATGGTGGTGACACCAAGGTAGGTGTACTTCTTCGGACCCTTGATCCACTTTGCACGTCGTAGTTTTGCACGACTGATCGCAGAAGTGATTCCAGCATCCGACTCAAGGAAGACCCATCGAACCGTACGTCCTTCATGAACCGGTTCACCATCCCAATGATTCGAGGGGGGTGATGGATACCCATCCAACGTTGGGGCTGCTACGCCTTCCAATCGCCATGCACCACAACTTCGATCAACACCGTTCATGAGGATGTCAATCGCATCATTGAGTTTGTTTCGAGGGATGCCATGGGTAATACAATTGTCGTTTCCTGAACCAAATGGAATTTGCCCTAGTGGAATCTTCGAACCGCGAAGTGCAGAAGCCACTTCGTGAACGATTCCATCACCGCCTACGGCTACGACGAACGGTGATTCATCTCCATCTGATTCGATCTCTTTCCGGATTTCGTGAGCGAGTTCTGCACCATGTCCGATTCGCTCTGTCATGTGCTCAACGACTTCAAATCCCTTCTCATTCAATCGCTTTTTGATGCCAGGCCACGCCTTTCCACAACGGAAGTCCCGACTTGCAGGATTGATGATGAAATGTGCCTTGACCATACGGTTTCCTGAATCTTGCACAGTTTCAATGTATCCATGGTTGAACGAACAGACTCATCAACTCGATACCTTTCGGCATCGATGAGGACCATCCATGTGGACCAAGGAAGACGAGGCGTTCATGCAACATGCGCTTGACGTTGCAGAGCGAGGCAGGGGGCGTGTTGCACCCAATCCATTGGTCGGTTGCGTTCTTGTCAAAGAAGGTGAAATCATTGCAGAAGGTTGGCACGATCATCTCGGAGGACTTCATGCCGAACAAATGGCCATTCACGATGCTGAATCGAAGGGGAAGTCCCCGAATGGTGCAACCGCCTATGTGACGCTTGAACCATGCAATCACTACGGTCGTACGCCTCCATGTACCGAAGCATTGCTTTGGTCGGGTGTTCAACACGTCATCGTCGCCCATCCTGATCCAAACCCAACAGTTCGTGGAAAAGGCTTCCAAGTCTTACGAGACGCTGGAATCTCTGTTGAATCAGGACTTCTCGAAGAACAAGCTGCTGAACAAATGAAACCGTTTCTTCACTGGTGCGAGCATCGACGTCCAATCGTTACGGTCAAACTCGCTGTCGATGCTAACGGTTCTGTGGATGATCGCTCAGGAGCGCCTCAACGTTTCACCAGTGAAGCCTGTCTCGACGAAGTCCATCGCCTGCGGATGGATTGTGATGCAATCCTTGTCGGTGCGGAAACAGTAGAGCGAGACAATCCATCCCTCACCGTTCGACGAATCGAGACAGAACGTCAACCACTCCGTGTAATTCTCGACCCGCAAGAACGAACCAATCCGAATGCAACCGTGTATACCGATGGTCATGAAACCGTCCAAATCGGAGCAGATTACAACGGATTACTTCCTCTTCTCAATCGCTTAGGCGATATGGAAAAGCAACGACTGCTCATCGAAGGAGGTCCAACGACCATCCATTCATTCCTCATTGAAGGATTGGTGGACGAGTTTTATCTTGTCCAAAGCACCATCGTCCATCAACAACCCGTTCCATCAAACATTGACGAACGGTTACTCGTATGGGCTGGTTTAACACTCGATCGAACAGAATCCTGGGGCGAAGAATCCGTCCAAGTTTGGAAACGAAAGCCTACGCAACAATGTGAATAAAAGCGGGCGATGCAGGATTCGAACCCACGTCTCCGGCTCCGAAGGCCGGAAGGATATCCAGACTACCCTAATCGCCCAATCCTTCCGAGTTGGCTCCCCTTTTTCAATGAGTTGGCTCGCAAGGTTGAGCCTTACTATCAAAAGCCATCTAATGCGAACACAAAGAACACAAAGAGAACGGCTGGGATGATGAATAAAGCGAGTGTGACGTAACCGAGAACGTATCCAAACACACCTTGCGTTCGACCGACACCACCGAGTTGGAGAGCGTTGCTGGCCCCTGAATGGCCGAATGCAATTCCAAGAATACCCAAAAACCAACTAAAGAAACAGAAAAATGGGAGCATAAATCCAAGAAACGTTAGACTGAACCCTGAAATCCCAAAGATCAGCCCTAATGTTGCAGGCGTATTCGTAACCGGTGCATTGTGAAAATGCTGATTGTTCACATAGGCTTGAGGTTGCCCCGTAAATGTTGGAGTCTGTTGAATCGGTTGCTGAATCGTTACCGATTGGATGGGAACGGATGCTGGACGCTGTTTTGAACCATCGGCCATAGCGTGCACTCGACATACGAGATAATCAACCTGTTCCCGTCAAACTGCTTTTGGTGCTGCTTGATTTACGGAATCTGAAACGCCTGAAGCATATCGTTCGAAATTCTCGTTGAACATGTTGGCGAGTTGATCGGCTGTTGCATCGTATGCATTCTTATCATCCCACGTTGTTCGAGGTTGCAAAACTTCGCTCGGAACATCTGGACAGGATGTTGGCACTTCGAATCCGAATCGCTCGTCTTTGACGTAGGCAACATCGTCGAGTTCCCCATCGAGTGCAGCGTTAAGCATGGCTCGAGTGTAGCGGATTTTCATACGCTTTCCTACACCATATGGCCCACCGTTCCAACCCGTATTAATGAGCCAGGCTGTCGAACCATGCTGCTCCATCTTCGCAGAGAGAAGGTCAGCATAGACACCTGGATGCATTGGCATGAACGGTTCTCCAAAGCAAGCAGAGAAGGTCGCTTGTGGCTCTTTGACACCTACTTCAGTCCCTGCGACCTTTGCAGTATAGCCAGAAATGAAATGGTAAGCAGCTTGCTCTGGCGTCAGTCGAGAAATTGGCGGGAGAACTCCAAAGGCATCACAGGTCAAGAAAATAACATTCTGCGGATGGCCACCGCGCGAATCCATCGTACGATTGTCGATGAATTCGATCGGATAGGAGCCTCGTGTGTTCTGCGTTTTGCTGACATCAGTAAAATCGGGTACGCCTTCCACATCGAGGACAACATTCTCGAGAACGGTTCCTCGGCGTCGAGTGGTTCCAAAAATCTCAGGCTCATCCTCTTCAGACAGATCGATGAGTTTCGCATAGCAGCCACCTTCGAAATTAAAGACACCATTCGCCCCCCAACCATGTTCATCATCTCCGATGAGTGCACGCTTCGGGTCTGCAGAAAGCGTGGTCTTTCCTGTACCGGAAAGACCAAAGAAAATCGCCGTGTTCTCGCCGTTCGTATTTGCAGAACAATGCATTGGAAGGATGCCTTTCTTTGGAAGAATGAGATTCATGACCGAGAAAATCGATTTCTTAATCTCACCAGCGTATCGTGTTCCACCGATGATAACTTCACCAGCAGCGTAGTTGACGATGACGAAACATTGCGAGTTCAGTGAGGCATCATCCGCTTCAAAGTGCGGTGCATGGAAAACGGTGAATTCTGGCATATGGGAGGCAAGTTCTTCCACCGATGGTCGGATGAACATATTTCTTGCAAAGGTACTGTGCCAAGCGTTGTGGGTGATGACGCGAATCGGAAGCGCTTCGCTCGGTTCTGCGCCACAGGCCAAATCTTGAACGAACAATGCATCTTGATTCGAGAGATAATCGATGACTTGTGCACGCATGCGCTCAAATGTACCAAGATCGGTCGAGACATTGACATCACCCCAATTTACATCGCCGTTTGTCGTATCTTCATCGACGATGTACTTGTCATTGGGTGAACGCCCTGTGCGCTCTCCTGTTTCGGTGACAAGTGCTCCATGAGCGCTCAAAACGCCTTCATTTCTTGACAATGAAATGTCGATCAGTGCATTGGTATCGAGGTTCCAATGAACCGTGCCTGTGGCGTTGATGCCATGAGCAGTAAGTGGGGTCGATGTCGGGGTGGAGGTCTCCGCCATGTTTGCGGCTATCGCGGACCATCTTTGTCCCTTTCTCTTCGACCATCATAAAATCAACATGATTGGAACAGGAGTGGAGAAGGTTTCAAACGGGACGCTGCTCGGACATAAGCATGGAGGAGAAGGTATCAGACCACGATGATGTGGAAGATGATGTTCTCCGCGCCAAAGAATTCCGCCGTGGAGGCGGAATAGATCTTGGCCAATTCATGATTCAAGATGTTGAAGAAGAAGTCGAAGAAGAGGAGATGGTTCTCGAACAAGAAGTCGACGAAGCGGTTGGTGAGATGGCTTCCTTTTTCGAAGGAGAAGGTGAACAATCCAATGAAGCAGGGTCCATCAAACGAGATGGGACCGTCGATGAAGCATCGGCACCAGATAGTGTCACAGACATGGCCGTTCATGGAGAGCGTCGACTAGGTTTCGGCCTTCTCGCAGGAATGGTCCTCGTATGGTCGGTTCTTGGCTGGGTCGTAGGTACGGCGTTGCCTCCCTTGATTGGAGGCCCTCTTCTCATCATCATGGGATTGTCTGGCCTCTGGGCCGGAGAAAAATGGATTCCAAACCCAACCATGCATCTCCTCGGAGTTACATGGGTCATTATTTCGATGAAGATTCTCTATGGTTTTGCTCTCGACGTTCATCATTGGGGTTGGTTGAATGACTCACCACTTGGAGCAGATCTTTCGCTTGGAATCTTCTTGTTGATTCTGATTGGCTTCAACATCCTCATTGCTCAACGTCACGATGATGATGCGATTGCTGCACAAGCAACGCTTGTTCTCCTCGCCCTCGGTAGTGCAACGGGTGCAATGTACGATGAAATCGGTGTAGCGGGGATGATTCTTCTCGGAACATGGTCCATGCATGGACTTGCTTTAGTGCGAAAATCGGGCAATCTTGCAAGTCTTGGTATCGCCGTTTCCTATCTATGGATTGGCCTGCACGCATTCTCCAACGATTGGACGATCGCAACCATCGAAATCGTATCCTTTGACGATGATCTCTTGCTCTTCATGTTGATGTTTGCTGTGACTGCAACCAATGCTGTTATCGCAACACAATTCCATAAGGCAGACAATTGGTTTTCTGCTGCTGCAAAGGCGCTTGGACTCGGCAAACCAGGTCTGTGGGCGATTTCTGTCGGTCTTGGAATGATTGGAGCATTGCTTTCAATTGCTGCAAATCGCGATGAAACAGGTTATGCGTTAGCACAATTACTGCTTTTGATGAGTGCTTTTGGCGGCTCATACTTGGCTGTCCGCGGTGTTGAATGGAAGCGCCTTGCGCCCTTCATTCTCTTCCCTGCACCGTTCTTGCTTGCACTTGTGATCCTTCTCAATCTTGAAGTGTTCACTCTCGATATCGCCAATCTAAGTGGTTACAGCATCTATGCGATTCTTACCGCACTGCTTACCTCGATTGCATTGCTGAGGAACCAGCAAGCCGTGTCTGACCATGTTTTGTGGATTGGGGGCATCGTCATCGTCATTCTTCTCACCATCCTTATTCCTGCTGAAACAAATGGCTGGCAACTTCTCGCATCGCAAGCAGCGGTATGGATTGGTATGGCTTGGCTTGGCGTACAACGACGTTCACCATCGATTTCAGGTGTTGCCGTCTTGATGCCATGGGCTTGGTTACTGATGTTCGCAACCGATGTTGAATCGAGAATGTTCTCCAACGATTTCATTCCTGTTAATTTGGACGAGCAACACGTTGCTGCTTGGATGTTGTTGCTGATTCTTCAGCAACTCTATGTCAATCTCAATCAAGGTCAATCGACGTTGAATCTTGCTGGGAGGCTTGCTGGATTAAGCGAACTTGGAGCGAGAGCACGCGATTCTGGTTTGTTGCAATTGTGGAATCTTTCCTTCATCCTCTCGATTGTTTCCGTTTGGGGCATTACTCGCGTTGGAGGGATGCCAGCCTGGGGATTGATTGGCGTCATGGCAGCCATTCTTGTTTTCCATGGAGCATTGGTTGCACTCGGTCAACATCGAGGTCAGCCACGCACCATGCTCGTTGTTTGGAGCATCTTTGCCATTCAGTTCGGTTGGAAGTTTGGACACACATCCATGTTTGCAGCTTCAATGGTTGCAGGCTGTTCGCTGATGTTGGCCCATACCGATCAATTCCTTGAGGAAAAGAACATCATCAAGCGTAATCAGAGCAACAACATCGTCACGTTCCAACTCTTGGTCATGAGTGCGTTGCTTGTCATACCTGCACTTCGCGACAATGCATCATTGGAATTGACCGATGCAGATTGGTTTCCACAAGCAACACAAGATGCCATCATGATGGGTCTGATAGGATTAGGGACGCTCTTCCATTTCTTGCGTCGCGTCACAAAAATGGACAAATTGTTGCCACCAACATTGGCGACTGTTACGATGGTTGGCGTGATGTTGTTTACCGGTGTCACTCTCGAAATTGA
>Ga0207993_1000889_pt1 | contig 11710 bp, 9 predicted proteins | sample ETN01SmetaG_2_FD_185791 | JGI IMG/M metagenome (GOLD analysis project Ga0207993, IMG submission 185791) | Marine microbial and viral communities from oxygen minimum zone, Eastern Pacific Ocean - ETNP2014F12-01SV265 (SPAdes) (version 2) | ecosystem: Environmental > Aquatic > Marine > Oceanic ...
CGGGTATAATTGAAAAGACGGCACTTGCATACTTACCCCGTTGACTTTAATTTTTTGATGACTAATAAGTTGTCGGGCATGTGCAAAACTCTCTGCAAAATGATTTTTGACCAGCACTGTATCTAAACGTCTTTCTAAAAAGCTGATCATATTTTGGCCCACACTCCCTTTTCTCTGGAAACCTCGCTGAAAAAGAGTTGACAAATATTTCGCTTTGAGCCCACCATATAAAATAGACACACTCTTTTTAGTATCAAGTTGCATCGAAAAATTTGATTTTTTTTTAGATGCTTGATTTTTTTGTGCTTTTTGCATACTTTTTTGTTGTCTAAGCGTCACTTTTTTGAAAGGTCTTAAATTAAATCCGAACCTTTTGGATACTTTCATCTGCTTTTCTGACCCCATTTCGCTTCCTTTTTTTTTACTTACTATCGGACTTGAACCGATATCCTAAAAAGGAACAGATTTTAAGTCTGTCGTGTATACCAATTCCACCAAGTAAGCTTTTTTACGGGTAAAGGGAATCGAACCCATATCTTCTGTGTGGAAAACAGATAATCTACCATTAATCTATACCCGCATCTTCGTGTGCCACTCTATATTCTCAAGGTCTTAAGTGTTTACCTTAACCAAGGAGGAAAGTCCGAACTTTTTAGTTGTGCGAGTGAAAAACTCGCGAGAAAAATCTTAGGGAAAGTGTAAAAGCATTTTTTATGAAAAACATTTGGTATGACAACATGCCTAGATAAGAAACCCCACAAAAAGCAAGACAATATCGCACTATATTAGGTGAAAACCTAAAAAAAGATAAATAAACACCCCCTTTTACCGAAAATCTAGGTTTATGGGTACAAAATTCGGCTTACGTTGGCCTTGAAGCTTTTCTCGTATTCTTAGCTCAGTTGGATAGAGCACCAGCCTTCTAAGCTGTTGGTCACAGGTTCGAATCCTGTAGAATATACTAAAGTATTGGAAAGCAGGGTATAGCGCAGCTTGGTAGCGTATCTGTTTTGGGTACAGAAGGTCGCAGGTTCAACTCCTGCTACCCTGACTGTTTTTTGAAAAAGACTACTACTATGACTGAATTAAATTATTTGCTTGTTTCTTGCACTCTTTTTTTATTGGGAATCTGGGGTATTTTTTTAAATCGTAAAAACATTATTATCATGTTAATGTCAATCGAATTGATGCTGTTAGCAGTGAATTTTAATTTTCTTATTTTTTCAGTCTATTTAGATGATCTAATGGGTCAAATCTTTTCACTGTTTATTTTAACAGTAGCAGCTGCCGAATCTTCAATTGGACTTGCGCTTCTTGTTATCTATTATCGAAAACAACAAACCATTGCTGTTGAATTTATTAATCTTTTAAAAGGTTAATTTTAGAGACGGAATCGAACCGTCATTCAAGGATTTGCAATCCACAACATTACCATTATGTTATCTAACCCATGGGAAAGGTAGGATTTGAACCCACGTCGAACGTATGTCAACAGATTTACAGTCTGCCGCCTTCAACCACTCAGCCACTTTCCCAACAACAAAAGACACACATATGCCACAACTTGATAAAGTTTCATATTTTACACAATTCTTTTGGCTCACATTGACTATCACAACTTTTTATATTACACTCATCAAATTTTATTTACCAACGCTCACACGAATTCTAAAAATGAGAGCACATAAAGTAAGCCTCGCACAAGAGAGCACAGACAACACATACCAACACGAACAAGAACAAGTACTCCAAATGATGCAAAACACCGTTCGTCAAAGTTTACAACAATCAAAACAAGCTCTGCAAAACAGCTTTGAAACAACTGAAGAGTGGGTCGATAAAACCGTACAGAAAACAAACCAAGAACAGTTTGAAACTGTGCACGCACACTACCAAGCGAAACTTGGGGATGAAATGACTGCACACACTATGACACAAAATCAATTAAAGACTTTGTTACCGATGTCAGCGTATACTACGTGCGGGTTTTCACATTACGGACACAACTTTGTGCAAACGTACTTTCTACGAAAACTCCTTGGTAAGTTCACACACAAAGGGAAAAGTGGAAAGAAAGCGACAAAGAAAAAACGCTAAAGAGTAAACTATTCAACAGACTGGTGTCAAGGTTTTCACCTTTGCACAGACAAAAACCATCCTTTTGCAGGACACAGGTAACTTAAGCCCCTTTACTTAGAGAAAAAAAGACAAACTTTATGCCATTCAAACTTCTCCAACAGAATGCCTCTACCTTACTTTTTGGTGGATTAGCGTTCGTTGTCTTAAGCTCAAAAAATATTATTATTTATAATGAGGAAATTCTCATCGGTCTAAGCTTTCTTGCGTTTTTACTTTGTAGCAGCATGACTTTGGGTGAGAGTATTCGCGAAGCTTTTACTTTTCGTAAAGAAACGATTCAAAAAGAATTACAAAACTATGTTGATGTGAAAGAGGCTTTATTGCAAGATCTTTTATCAGAATATAAGAAAACAGCATTGGTAGAAGGGCAAATTGCTCAGGTACGTGAACAAAGCTGTAAAGAACTCAAAGTACTTCACACGAAACGAGAAGCAGGGTTACACGCGACATTTGCCACACAATTGAGAAACAAGTTAAACATTCTTGCACAACTTGAACAAAAAGGGCAAGAAACCGTACAAAGACAGTGGCAACAGGGGTTAAAGTATGGAGTTTTAGATGCCTTCCGACAGTCAAAAAAGGCGGTAGCACCACAACTCTTACACCAAGCGCTCACACAGTTAAAACAAGGGCAACAAAAATAATTTAACGAACTGGATTCCATGGGAATAAAAACCCCATGGAATCTAACTCACAAGAGTTGACTGTGTTTCCCAGGTTGCCCTAGTATATACAGCGAAGTGACCAGTCAATATCGAATTCAAAATGGGTTCGGTTGTATTTATCAACTTCTATCAAACTCAAAATATTCTATGTTTTTCTCCCACTCGGAAGATATTATGGTGGTGGGGTCAAACATTAGTATCACTAGGAAGTAAATACGCTTACAAAAAAGTTTTTGTAATATGAAGGAAGACTGAACCTTCCCTGAGCAAAACAAGATTACAGCATCTAGCCACTAAATACATGAGGCAAAATAACATTTTTACCTTCTGCCGACGTAAAGTCTCGCTAAGTGAACTATTCAGTTCAAAAAAGTGGTGGGTTTCATTTCATGAACTCTTTTATCACAGAAAAATTTTTCTTTTTGCTCGATTTCTTCCTTTCACTTTTTCGTCTGTCACCAACCCCGACAAAAACCCCTCGTCTTACAAAAACTTTTTTAGAAACATTTTTATCCCCTAGGGATAATGGTACTTTGAACATTTCAAAATTTTCGAGCATTGTTCTTCTCTCCTTTGTAAAGTTTTGCTCAGACGCCACAATAAAACTAAACCCCACTTTTTGTTTATACTGAGGGCTTTGGATGAACCTCTCACGGGAAAAAAGACTCGTTTTTATGATGAACTTCATTAACCGTTGGCTCTTCTCCACAAACCACAAAGATATTGGTACATTATATCTTATCTTTGGTGCATTCTCTGGAGTCTTAGGGTCCGTGTTCTCTCTTCTATTACGAATGGAACTTGCTCAGCCTGGAAACCAAATCCTCGCTGGAAATCATCAACTTTACAACGTTATTGTAACCGCTCATGCATTCCTTATGATCTTTTTCATGGTTATGCCAGCCTTAATTGGTGGTTTTGGGAACTGGTTCGTGCCAATTATGATTGGTGCTCCAGATATGGCATTTCCACGCTTGAATAATATTAGTTTCTGGTTATTACCTCCATCTCTGTTATTACTTTTAAGTAGTGCATTAGTTGAAGTTGGTGCCGGGACTGGTTGGACAGTGTACCCGCCATTAAGTCATATTACAAGCCACTCTGGTGGTGCGGTTGATTTAGCAATTTTTAGTTTACACCTTTCTGGGGCAAGTAGTATTTTAGGTGCGATTAATTTTATTACTACTATTTTTAATATGCGTGGTCCAGGTCTTGGGTTTCACCGATTACCACTCTTTGTATGGTCTGTTTTAATCACAGCTTTCTTACTTCTTCTATCTTTACCTGTTTTAGCAGGGGCAATTACTATGTTGTTAACAGATCGTAATTTTAACACGTCGTTCTTTGATCCAGCAGGAGGTGGCGATCCTATTCTATTTCAGCACCTTTTTTGGTTTTTTGGACACCCGGAAGTGTATATTTTAATTCTCCCTGGTTTTGGTATTATTAGCCACATTATTAGCACTTTTTCCAGAAAACCTATTTTTGGTTATTTGGGTATGGTTTATGCAATGCTTAGTATTGGTGTTTTAGGTTTTATTGTCTGGGCCCACCATATGTATGTAATTGGTCTTGATGTGGATACTCGTGCGTATTTCACGGCTGCCACCATGATTATTGCTGTCCCTACGGGGATTAAAATTTTTAGTTGGATTGCGACAGCTTGGGGAGGTTCCCTCACTTTCCGTACTCCTATGCTTTTTGCATTGGGTTTCATTTTCTTATTTACGGTTGGTGGGTTGACTGGTGTTATTCTTGCAAATGCTGGTATTGACATTGCATTACATGATACTTATTATGTTGTTGCTCATTTTCATTATGTACTTTCGATGGGTGCTGTTTTTGCTCTTTTTGCTGGTTTCTATTACTGGATTGGTAAAATTTCAGGGTACCAATACCCAGAAGTTCTTGGTCAAATTCATTTTTGGCTATTTTTTATTGGCGTAAATATTACATTTTTTCCTATGCACTTTCTCGGGCTCGCTGGTATGCCTCGACGAATCCCCGACTATCCTGATGCATTTGCGGGATGGAATTTACTGTGTAGTTATGGTTCGTATTTATCAATTTTAGCAAGTCTTTTCTTTTTCTATGTGGTGTATGCCACAGTAACACAAGGTGAAAAATGTGTTATGAATCCATGGGCAGTTAATGGTGAATTGACAACTTCCACATTGGAGTGGACGGTGGCGTCACCTCCAGCTTTTCATACTTTTGAGGAAATTCCTGCGATTAAGGAGTCTTCTTCTCAGACCGTGTTAAAGTAATTGATTGTCGGGTTTCAAGTTCGAGGGTCTACTTTGATGGACCCTCTTCTTGGCGTGGAGTATAGTCTATATATTTTTTTGTCCAAATTTCAGAGAGTGCGCTAACGCATGAAATCAGCCGCCTGGGGACTACGGCCGCAAGGCTAAAACCCAAAGGAATTGACGGGGGCTTACACAAGCGGTGGAGCATGTGGTTTAATTCGAAACAACGCGCAAAACCTTACCAATCCTTGACATATGAAAAACCAGAGTGTTTACTTGCTCTGTTTCTTTTATACAGGTGCTGCATGGCTGTCGTCAGTTCGTGGTGTGAGCTGTTGGGTTAAGTCCCAGAACGAACGCAACCCTCCTTTGAAATGAAGGGTCTCCTTTTTCAAAGACTGCCAAGGATATCTTGGAGGAAGGTGAGGACGACGTCAAGTCCGCATGGCCCTTATGGGTTGGGCTACACACGTGCTACAATGGGAATGACAAAAGGAGGCAACATGGCAACATTGAGCAAACCCAAAAAAGTTCCCTGAGTTCGGATTGTTCTCTGCAACTCGAGAACATGAAGTTGGAATCGCAAGTAATCGTAGATCAGCACGCTACGGTGAATTTGTATCTAAGCCTTGTACACACCGCCCGTCACACTCTGAAAATTTTCATGCCTTGAAGCAAAAGAAATTCGCAATGAACACACAGCCAAAAAACAAAAGACCACACTTTCCTTCTTTTTATCTGTGTCGTTGTTGGGTTCTTTTCTAGAGTTAGGAAGGTAATTGGAGTGAAGTCGTAACAAGGTAGCTGTAGGGGAACCTGTAGCTGGAGAGACTCCTTTTTAAAAGTGAACATGAATGGTCAAGAACTGTATGAGTTTGATCCTGGCTCAGAATGAACGCGAGCGATAAGCTTAACACATGCAAGTTGAATGGTGTAGCACACCATAGCGTACGGGTGAGTAGTGCGTAAGAATCTACCAAAAAATTGAAGGTAAATCCTCAATATCTCGTGTACGAGTAAAGATATCTGTTATCGTTTTTTGATGAGCTTACGTAAGATTAGATAGTTGGTGGGGTAAAGGCTTACCAAGTCGATGATCTTTCATTGGTCTTAGCGGACGATCAATCACATCGGGACTGAGAGACGGCCCGAACTCTTCATGGAGGCAGCAGTGAGGAATCTTGGACACTGGGCGCAAGCCTGATCCAGCTCTATCGCGTGGGTGACGAAGGTTATATTGATCGTAAAACCCTTTCATTGAAAAGAAAAACAGTTTACTGTTTTTCTGGAGAATTTGACATGAATCAAAAAAGAAGCTCCGGCAAATTCTGTGCCAGCAGCCGCGGTAAGACAGGAGGAGCAAGTGTTATTCGGAATAATTGGGCGTAAAGGGCATGTAGGTGGAGAAATGTAGTTGTTTGTGAAAGTCCAAAGGTTTTCTTTGGGTGTGCATTCAAAACGGTTTATTCTCTATGAGGGTGTAAGAGGAAAATAGAATTCCCAGAGGAGAGGTAAAATTCTTAGATTTTGGGAGGAATACTTAGTGCGAAGGCAATTTTCTGGTGCATTCCTGACACTGAGGTGCGAAAGCGTGGGGAGCGAACAGGATTAGATACCCTGGTAGTCCACGCCATAAACGATGCTGATTACTTTTTGGAAGACAAAAAAATCGGGGTTTAAGTCCCACAAGGGGCACCCCATCCCAACACCCATATGAACATCTATACATCTGTTCTCAGGGCACAGAGAAAACATAGAGTGGGGTAAGATATCATATGAGAGTTCAGTGCGGAGGAAGTCATTAGATGAATGAGTTGGTTAGAGTTAGGTAACGTCAGCAAATGAGATAGTTCAGCTTGGTAGAACCTCGGACTCATAAATCGATGGTCGGGGGTTCAAATCCCCCTCTCATTATCAACACAGCAAAATATAAATATCAGTTTTTTGTGGATGCTTTGGTTTAAAAGAAGAAGGACGTTGTGCAAAACGAAACGTTATACTGAGAGTGTAATCTGCGACGTATAAATTTCCTCCGTGGGAAACCACTCATTTTTTTATTCAACTGGGTGAACTGAAACATCTTAGTAACCCAAGGAAAAGAAATCAACCGAGATTCCGTAAGTATCGGCGAGAGAACATGGAACAGACCAAACCCCTTTATTCTGGAATGCAGAAAGGTGTGGAAAAATCTACCAAAGAAGGTGAAAGTCCTGTAGGCGTTATAGGAAAGGTGTGTTCAAAAAAGTAGAACGACGATGTTTGTTTGAATACAGGAGGTCCACCTTCTAGGTCTAAATATGCTTTTGAAACCAATAGTGAACAAGTACCGTGAGGGAAAAGTGAAAAGAACCTTACTTAAAGGAGTGAAATAGAACCTGAAACAAAAAATAACCATTCAATCGATTTTCTTCCTACGGAAAGTCGGTGTACCTTTTGCATAATGGGTCAGCGAGTAAATAAAAAAAGCGTTGCTTAAACGGTTACGTGGAGGCAAAGCAAAAGCGAGTATCAAAAGTGCGTGTGTTTTTTTTATTTGACCCGAAACTAAGTGATCTAGCTTTGACCAGGCTGAAGAAAGGGTAAAAGTTTTTGGAGGGCCGAACTGACGTCTGTTGCAATAGACGCAGATGAGTTGAGGCTAGGGGTGAAAGGCCAATCAAACTTAGAGATAGCTGGTTCTCCGCGAAATTTATTGAGGTAAAGCGTTCAATGAGAGAGAAAGGGGGTAGAGCACTCATTAGGTAAAGGGGATCCAAAGTCTTACTAAACGTATTGAAACTCCGAATACTTTTCTTTTCTATCTTGAGCAGACAGACTTAAAGTGCTAAGGTTTTAAGTCAAAAGGGAAACAGCCCAGACTGTCCGCTAAGGTCCCTAAACATTTTGGAAGTGGAAAAAGCGTTTTATAACGAAGACAGCTAGGAGATTGGCTTGGAAGCAGCCATTCTATAATGAAAGCGTAATAGCTCACTAGTCGAGTTTTAAAGCACTGAGAATGTATCGGGGCTTCACAAAATTACCCAAGCGACAGATATTATTGGTAGCGGAGCGTTTTGTAGACCATTGAAGAGGTTTTGTGAAAAACTTTGGAGGATTCAAAAGTGAGAATGCTGACATGAGTAACGACAAATCATGTGACAATCATGATCGCCGTAAGTTCAAGGGTTTCTGCGTTCTGTTTTTCAGCGCAGAGTGAGTCGGTCTCTAAGTGTGTTTTTGAGAAAAAACCACGATGAAACAAATGAAAGATGACGAAATGCTAAGTAGAAATCAAGAGTGTATTGGATGGCTTTTTGGTTTCTATCATTTCCAGGAAAACTCTTCATAAACTGTGACCGTACCCGAAACCGACACTGGTGAACGAGTCGAATAGACTCAGGCGTGGAGCGAACCATATTGAAGGAACTCGGCAAATTTTTCCTGTACCTTTGGAAGAAAGGAAGCCAATTTTGGTGACACAAAAATGGGGGTGACGACTTTTTACTAAAAAATTAGGACTCTGCAAAATGGGAACATGATGTATAGGGTCTGACGCCTGCCCGGTGCTTGAAGCTTAACCTGTATACTGTTTTGGTATATTGTGAAGGCCTAGTAAACGGCGGTTGTAACTATAACAATCATAAAGTAGCGAAATTCATTGTCAGCTAATTCCTGACCTGCATGAAAGGCGTAACGATTGCCCCACTGTCTCCAGTATGGACTCCGTGAAATTGAACTCTCCGTGCAGATGCGGAGAATGTGCCCCAAGACGAGAAGACCCTATGCATCTTTACTGTACATTTACACTGGAAAAAAGCTTGAATTGTGTAGGATAGGTGGGAGTTGTTAACACCCTTGAAATACCACCCTTTTTAAGAGGAGTTCCTTATTTGAATAGTATTCAAAAACACTGTATATGAGGCAGTTTGACTGGGGCGGTCGCCTCCTAAAGAGTAACGGAGGTGTGCGAAGGTAAACTCAATGAAAGACGGAAACTTTCTGTAGAGCGTAATGGTAGAAGTTTGCCTGACTGCGAGAGTGACAGCTCGAGCAGAGACGAAAGTCGGTCATAGTGATCCAAAAGTGCTGTGTGGAAAGACTTTTGCTTAACGAATCAAAGATACGCTAGGGATAACAGGCTAATACTCCCCAAGAGTCCTTATCGACGGGAGTGTTTGGCACCTCGATGTTGACTGATCATATCCTGGGGCTGAAAAAGGTCCCAAGGGTTCGGCTGTTCGCCGATAAAAATGGTACCTGAGTTGAGTTTAGAACGTCGTGAGACAGTTTGGATTCTACCTGGGGTGCACGCGAAGAATTGAGAAACTCATTTCCTTGTACGAGAGGACCGGAAATGTTCAACCTCTGGTGCACTGGTTGTTCTGCCAAGAGCAGTGCCAGGTAGCTACGTTGAGAAAGGAGAACCGTTGAAAGCATCTTAAATGGGAAACTTTTTTCAAGACAAATTCTTAGAAACACGTGAAAGTCTCTCACGTAGATAGGCGAAAAGTGAACCTTTTGAAAAAAAGTAGCTGATTCGTACTAAAAGAACCACAGATAATTCAAATGAAACTATAGTTATGTGCTCAAACTAAAACAGATTTAGACTTTACTAATGAGAGACATAATGCACTCCACATATTGGTTTAGCTTTTCTCAGTGTAAGACATATAATGGAGGCAATATGCTTTTCTCACCAAGAAAAAAAACTTTTATGAAAAGATTATCTTTATTAAAACAACCAATGTTAAATACAGTCAATGAGCATTTAATCGATTACCCAACACCAAGCAATCTGAGTTATTGGTGGGGTTTTGGGTCTACTGCCGGTATTTGTTTAATTGTACAAATCCTTACCGGTATCTTTCTCGCAATGCACTACACACCACATATTGATTTAGCTTTTCTCAGTGTAGAGCACATCATGAGAGACGTTGAAGGAGGATGGTTTCTTCGATATATGCATGCAAACGGGGCAAGTATGTTTTTTATTGTGGTTTATTTACATCTTTTTCGAAACCTGTATTATGGAAGTTATGCAAGCCCACGTGAAGCAGTTTGGATTCTTGGGGTTGTTATTCTTCTTCTTATGATTTTAACAGCGTTTATTGGGTATGTTCTCCCATGGGGACAAATGAGCTTTTGGGGAGCTACAGTAATTACAAGTCTTGCCAGTGCTATCCCAGTTGTTGGGGTGGACGTGACACATTGGTTATGGGGTGGGTTTTCAGTGGATAACGCTACTTTAAATAGATTTTTTAGTTTGCATTATCTCTTACCTTTTATCATTGCTGGAGCAAGTATTTTACACATTGCAGCTTTACACCAATATGGATCAAATAACCCTCTAGGGTGTCTGGCCACAGTTGACAAAGTGTCTTTTTACCCATACTTCTTTTTTAAAGATTTAGTTGGGTGGGTTGTGTTTGCCTTGTTTTTTTCGTGGTTTATTTTTTTTGCTCCAAATACCCTTGGGCATCCGGATAACTATATTCCTGCGAACCCAATGTCAACACCAGCCCACATTGTACCAGAGTGGTATTTCTTACCGGTATACGCAATTTTGCGAAGTATTCCAAATAAATTGGCGGGGGTTCTAGCCATTGGCTTGGTATTTGTTTCTTTACTTTTACTCCCCTTTATCAACACTTCGCCTATCCGAAGTGCAACGTTCCGACCTTTATACAAGAAACTTTTTTGGCTTTTTGTTGCGGATGCTTTGCTTTTGGGTTGGATTGGGTGTCAACCTGTCGAGGATCCTTATGTTCTTATTGGGCAGATTGCTTCCGTGTATTTCTTTGTGTATTTCCTTATTGCGATCCCTTTCTTAGGGAAATTTGAAACCATGCTGCTCCAAAAACCAGCACGGACGTAGACAACACACCAAACAAGGGTTGGCCTGTTTAGACAGCCAACCCAAATTTTAATAAAAGATTTTGAGTATGCCTACACTTGCTCAACTTGTTCGGCGTAAACAAGAACGCCGAGTAAAAAATGGAGAAAAAAGAACACCTGCTTTACAAAACTCCCCTCAAAAAAGAGGTGTATGCCTTCGTGTCTATACAAAAGCTCCGAAAAAACCAAACTCTGCAGTGCGAAAATTAGCTAAAGTAAGACTTTCAAACGGTTTTGAAGTTATTGCCTACATTCCAGGTGAAGGTCATAATCTCCAAGAACATTCGGTTGTTCTTTTACGAGGTGGACGGACGAAAGATTTACCCGGAGTAAAATATAAGGTCATTCGTGGTGTTTACGACACTCAAGGAGTTAAAGGTCGTAAACAAGCCCGGTCAAAATACGGTACAAAAAAAACAAAATAATATGATGTCAAAAATTTTATATAAATATCCCGATAAGCAAAGAAGTCAAAAAACAAAAGGCAATTTAGTTACAGACACGGGCTTAAAAAAAAATGAATTATACACCGACTTTGTCCAACATTTAACTAAAAAAGGTAAAAAAGCAAAAGCAGAAAAGCTCTTTCGAAAAACTTTACATATTGTAGAACAAAAAACGAAAAACCCGCTCCTATTTACCGTTCTCGAAAAAGCGGTAAAAAATGTGGAACCTTCTTTTTTTTTAAAAAAAGCTCGTCTGGGAGGCGCTTCTCAACAAATTCCAGCGGCCCTCGACAAAAAAAAGAAAAAATCGGCATCTATTCGTTTTCTTATTCAAAGT
>Ga0207993_1000890_pt1 | contig 11706 bp, 14 predicted proteins | sample ETN01SmetaG_2_FD_185791 | JGI IMG/M metagenome (GOLD analysis project Ga0207993, IMG submission 185791) | Marine microbial and viral communities from oxygen minimum zone, Eastern Pacific Ocean - ETNP2014F12-01SV265 (SPAdes) (version 2) | ecosystem: Environmental > Aquatic > Marine > Oceanic ...
TTTGAAGGCATGTGGTCAACGAGCCTAACAAATCCGTGATCCAAGACATCTTTCTGCATTTACATAAATATAGCGTTAAATCTTTAATCCCATGACATTCTCTCTTTGAGGCGTCTCAATAGATAAGGGGTAAGTTCCATTAGAGTACCAACTGGTATATATCTGTAATCAATACCTATATTTTTGCCCAATCCTAAAAGTTGTGCCGTCACGTATTGTTCCTTGTCAAATCTTTTTGCGTATATGAGAGATTTTTCGTTGTGCGTCGCTAACATTGTGTGGGCGTTTGGACATGTGAGTGAATATGTCATACCTTGTGAGTATTGTCTATCTACACTCGATTTCTTATCAAGTAAACCGGGTTGTCTTTTTAGATACGCACCTCTCACGAGTTTTAAACCTAATTTAAATCCATCCAAATGCGCATTTTCTATATCTTTCGATAATTCCGCAACTCCAAATTTGCGATACATTTGATATGTTTTATATACGTTAACTTCGTATTTCGTGTTATGTTCGGCCATCATGGTATAACATATCTCTGGATACAAGACATCTTCGGCATCTATACATATCTTTACACCCCTGGATTTGGCGTGTTTTATGATAGAGTGTGCGTAATCTCTGGCTTCCGATTCATTTTCCCTCGAACCAAAGCTTGTAAGTTTTATGGCACACATTGAACCTATTGGAACCGATGTGATCAGTCTCTTCGTCGTCTCTGCTATTTCATAAGCTTCCGATAATCTACAATTCTCTTTCGCGTAATCGACTATTACCTTCTCACCTCTTCTGTGTACAAGTTCCATCACTCGTGGAAACTCTTTGAATGTTGCCGCATACCTAAGCATACTTTATTTAAGATATTTTTCATCTAGGTCATTCTTCATATCGTCTATTCCCTTATAGTATCTTCTGAGGTCCTTCATGAATCGCTTATTCTTCTCGAGACATTCGCAATCCAGTTTATTAAGGTATATCCAAGCTAAATTTGATTTTGAGTATCTTGTTTCCTTTTGATTTTGATTTGGTCTTCTTGGAATGACCTTTTTCTTTACGGTCTTCTTGAGTGGTTCCGTGCGCTTCGTGAAACTGATGGCTTGCATTACCGTATCCGCGAGATCATCCTTTTTCTTTGATTCTTTAAATATAGGTAACCAATGTTCATTTATAGGATTATCATTCAAAAACGCCTCACAACGTTCGATTGATACTTTTTTACGTTTAAGATACTGCGCTTTACCCGGTCCGCACACATCCGGGATTTTAAACTTTGCGTCATAAATAATAGTTTCGGACTTAGGCGCTTTTATTACAAAGTACGCGTGTAAGAAATTTTCTACCATTTTCATCTTCTTATTGCGGTCTGGCTGTTTTTCTATGAGAATCGTATCCGTGTCCAATACCCAAGGTTTTTCATCGAGATGGTTTCGCATAGACACGAATAATCCATCTTTTGACTCAGGTGGAACACCCGATACATCCCAGTTCATCACCAAATTACATGAATCATCAAAACGACATATTGCTAAGTTACGTATGCCTACGTCTATGCTCACTATCATTCATTTAAAGAAAAATTATTTCTTTATGTATTATAATGAAGAACGCGAACATAAACACGATCCTTTTGATTGTATCCATCCTCGCATTGGCCGTGTGGCTTGCATCCATCAGGATGCGAGAAAACCTTAAGGGTGATTCCAAGGCGGTTGCCTATGTGAGAGATGCCGACCCAAAGAAGTTCATTAACCCATACATAGTGTATGGTATGGCTAAAGAACTTACCGATGACGAAGAGAAGCTCGCCAGAATTATCCCACTTGCGGAGGCGAACAAACGCGATGCCCTCATCAAACACCTCGAATCTTTGTAAATGTATTTTTGTTTTTAGTGGTCACAGTACACCACAGAGAACAAAAATGTAATTTAGCGCTTCATACCTGGCAACCCACCAGGCATCTTCATACCTCTCATATTCATGTTTTTCATTTTAGATTGACCCGCGGGAGACAGACCCATGACTATCATGGCGATTACCAACATACAGCATAATCCAGCGGCGGCCATTATTGCGTATTTCATTGGTCCGGTCACCGCACCAATCACGTTCGAAGCCGCATTACCGACCGAGTCAACGACTTCGGCGGCACCCCCAGCCTTAGTTTTCGCTTCTGCGTCAATTTGGGCTATGGTATCTTGGACGACTGAATTCTTCGTCACAGCCGTAAGAATGTTCTTTGTCACCGCTTGCGCCGCGAGATCAGCGGATATGTTTTGTCTGAACGACAATTGCTCACCATCCAAACATATGGTTTCACCTATCTCGATGTTTCCTTCTTGAACGTTCACGGCTTTGTTAATGGTCTCTGTGAGGTTATTCGTTTCCAGTTGGGTCTTAACTATATTTTCAATTTCAGTATTAATCTTTTGGTTTACATTTTGTTTATCACCGAATTGAAGATTACCCGCTTGTGTTTGTTTGTCCAATGCCGCACCGGCACCCGCCTGTAGGCTACTCACGAGATCATTCGCCACGTTCTGAAAACTATTTGATATCTGTTCTGTCGTTGCCATGAAAGTTGAATTGATGGTCTGATCCGTCTCTATGTTACACCCAACGTTTCTTCCTATTTTAAGATTTAGGACCTGTTCATTTCGCATTTCATTTTGGGTATAGCTTTCGTTATTGGTCACAGATTCATACAATATGTCATTCACCATGGACATATTCATCTCCTGGTTTATAGTGGAACTTCCACCACCTCCCATGTTTGTGGTTTACTGAGAAAAAAATAACACTTAAAGACAATCACATAGTCCTAAACTATGTGGTGTTGGTGGTGCTGTCATCCATTTGAAGGTGAGATACTTAAATTGCCATATAAATATGACGAACTAAGGAATAAATTTCATACATGCGGCGGTTTTTGTTCGTGGAGTTGCATGAAGCGGTATGCCATAGACAAGTATGGTATTACGAGAGGTGGTATCATATGTAGTAACATAATCATCATGCGCAAAAAATTGTACAACAAACTCGGGTCTATCACAATCGCACCATTGAGAGAACAATTAGATGTGTTTGGTGGCGACCTTACCATAGAAGAATTTAGAAGCAATAGCATCGTAGACAAAGAGAAACCTAAGGAGATAAACGCCAAACCCCTGGAAGACCGAGTTATACCGATTATTTCAAACACGAAAAAGATGGATGAAATAAACAGTTCTACCGGTAAAAATGAGACTTTGAAACTCAAACGAGAAAAGCCTCTAAAGAGAAATGAGAACAATCTTGAGTCAGCACTCGGACTCATCATTAAGCCCAAATCGTAAAAGACGGCGCTGTTTATTCGTTGGTTTTGACTTGGGTATATGACTAGAATGTAAACTATCTATCCATCTATCCCCATCATAGGCTCTCCAACGCAACCCATGTTTTTCTATCACCTTTCTACACAAAACACACGGCATAGAAGTTCCATCCCCGTAACTCGTGTCTCTCTGAATGACAAGAGTTCCAAACTTTCGTCTTACCCATGCGGTAAATTTATGTATTCGGTTTCCTCGTTTCAAACATTCGTGTTTGAGTGCTTTTATCATTTTTCGCTCGGCGCAACATATGCAATCACTTTCGAAATGCACGAAAATGGCGCGTCGTGTACGTCGTAACAGTCGGATATCTCGGCATTTTTATCTGAGTATCATTCGACTCTCTTTTTTAATAGAGTTACAATTGTCACATACATGACCTTCGAATACAAACGAACATGTGTCACACTCATTAAGTACTCGTATGTTCCTTTGTACAAGCTTATTTTCTGAATACAGAACAAGATCCCGTATTGTATATATACCGTACATTACCATAGTTTCTAAAGACGGAAACTTCATCTATTTACCAAAACAGCCGCAACCTTTAGTTACCTTTAGCATCACCGAGAAGCTATCGATCATTGGCGGAACCATCTTCTTGAGAACGATCTCGATTTCAGAATCTTCTTCGCCTTCATCAATTTCTTCTATGATGGAATAAATAAGGTCAATCACGAGTTCCTTTTTGTCTGGTCCACTGAGGGTCTTGATATTGTTGACTTCCATCATGAGTGTAGACACGATACCACAGATGTTTTCCTTGTTGATACCGGTTCTCTTGTATCGGTTGGCGAGGGTCTTCACTCGTTGAATCACGAGTTGGCCTTGTTTCGATGTGTCATCATATCCAGCGAGGACGTTTTCTGGGGTGCTCATTTTATATTTAATATAGAATTAATTTCTTTAATAATTATAATGGATACAGATACCCTTTTGTTTGCGACCGCTGTATCTTTGGGTATGTATCAGATTATGTACGAAATAAACGATGTGTACAAGAGAAAGGATTTATCTGACCTTGACCCACAATACATCACAGTAGGAGTTTTAGCTGGTCTTTTGTGGTCACTGTATCAATACAGGAAAGGTTCAAACTATTATTCGATGTATTCTCTTCTTGGTGCGTCGATAGGTCTATACACCCTGTACCGGATTTACAAAGAGCGGGAAGAGGAGGAAAAACAGTTTCTCTGACTATCATACCTGTGAATTCTAATAATTTACACTTTTCTTCGAACGTTAATCTTCCTGTCTTCTGAAACACATAAGACAGGAGCATTAATATAATGTATATCGATTGTACTACGTGCATCTACTTCTTGCACACTTTTTTAAGTAGCTGTTTGCCCTCATTGGATACATTATCCATGTATCTCGCATAAAATTGAATTGGTGTGCGCTGCATGCCATCCAAATATAGAATCATTAACGTTTCTGATTTTTTAAATCTCTCGAGCGCGTCATAGTGTTTTGCACACCACCGTTTTAACTTGTCTATGTGGGGCTGAGACCGAGCGACTATCTCTTCTCTCGCTTTTTTGCCAGCTGACCACTGTATTTTATATTCTATATACTCATCGATATCTAAAAAATCACCCGCAGTTTTTTCTTTCGGTGTTACGACTGTGTCTGCGGCGACGGCGTCGACGAGGATTTTTTTCAATTTGTCAAGTTCAAACTTTTTTACATAAAACTCCTCTGTGCCTTCGATTGCACCAGAACGCTTAGCTTCGAGTGCTCCTGTTGTTGCTAGTATCGCACCACCTATACAACTAACACAGCACAATATCAGAATGGTTAACACAAATTTTTGTCTGCTTTCCATCTGTAATGTACTGATATTAATTTTCTCCAAATATAATATAAAATGTTTAAGACCCTGCGATCCGCTTCAGCGAAAGCCGGTGGCGGTCTCATGAAAGGGGGTGCTGCGGTTGGCAGAGGCATGTCCAGTATGGGACACGCCACGGTTGATTCCATGGGACGAGGTTATCAAAAATTTCAAGGCGCCGCGCCAGTTGTGTCCACTGCGAAGCAGTTACAAAAACAGAAATTCGATCTTAAAATGAAACCCGGAACGATTATTTCTATCATATTTCTGCTTGTGTTTTACATCTCGGTCTCGGCTCTTGGTGTAAATGTATTGAATAAATGTAGTCAAACCGACAGTTCCGAGAAATTGCAGAACATAAAGGGATATTTCAGTCACACACTCGCTATGGCGATCGGTGTTGTTACGACTCTATTGACAATTCAATTGTTTACCGCTGAACTTTCTGCTTTCTACGTTCTGTTCTCTTTGATGGGTGCGGTTGGTGCTTTCATGTTGATACACGTGATAAATGAATGTGATCCAGCTGACAAGAAGGGTAAGATGGGATACGCTGGATTTTCCGCCGCTCTTAACATGCTGATGCTGTTCATATGTCTGTTTATGATGTTCAAGGGTAAAAAGGTGGTGGAGACCGCGGCCGCGGCTCAAGTGCCAGCGTTGACACGTCAAGTTGCGTCGGTCGGTGTTACTCAATAAAAAACTTAATAAGATCATCAATCCCCTTGTTTTGTTTCCAACCAATTGACTTTAATTTATCGGCGCATATGTAATATCTTCGATCATTAAATGGTCTATCAGTTACATATTCTATCCATTCATCATAATTTTCAGTATTTTTTATGGTTTTTATGATGAGTTTTGTAACATCCATGACGGTAAGTTCATAATCTGAAGCTATATTGTATATTTCACCGTTTCCACCCTTCTTCCAAACCACATCCACAGCGTCGACCACGTCATCCACGTGTATAAAAGCTCTTTTTACATGTGCACTCCTTGTGCCATGAATGGTACATTTTCTGTTTTCTTTGAGAAGTTTCTTGAATTTAGGAATGAGCTTTTCCGGATATTGATTTGGACCATATACATTGTTACACCTAATTATTTTTATATTCATGTTGAATGATTCTATATATGAATGAATCACCATTTCGGCTGCCGCTTTAGATGCTGAGTATGGGTTTGTTGGTTTAAGAACGGTTTCACTTTCCTTGAATGGTACGTCGGTGACACTTTCACCGTAAACCTCGTCCGTGCTGAAATGAATGAACTCGACATTTGGTAGATGATGTCTACAGGCCTCTATAAGAACGTGTGTACCGTATACATTATCTTTAGTAAACGTGAGTGAACTTTCGAATGAGTTATCCACATGACTTTGTGCAGCGAAGTGAAACACGTAATCAAACTTATACTCGTGTATGAGGTGTTCTATGAGTTCAGTGTTACCCACATTTCCCTTAACAATAATCGCTTTTCCTTCGTGTATGTTTTTAGGATTTGAACAATAATCCATTTTATCAACGGTTACAAAATCAATATCCGGGTATTTATCTTTCATCCGGTTGATAAAATTGGACGCAATAAACCCACATCCTCCCGTGACGAGAGCAGTGGGCATTTAAATATTAAAAATTAGTTGTTTTAAGCTATTTGAATTTTTTTAAGAGTTCACACACTCTATCTACGTCTTCAGTATCTAGTCCGTGGTGTGCTCCTAGAAGGAAACCATCCTTCATGATCTTATCTGCATTTTCGAAATCTTGGAGATATTCCCTGAACGCTGGATGTCTCGTGATGTTACCGGCAAACGTCACACGTGTTTGAACATCATTTTCCTCGAGGTACTTGACCAATTCAAGTCTATCCGGGCACTGTAACGGAATCGCAAGCCAGTTTGGTTTTCTTGAATCATCTGGGAGTGTATAATACTCGGTGTCCTTAAGGTTTTCGAGATATCGTTCAATCATGGTACGCCTCTTCTTGAGGAAACCCTCGAGCTTATCGAGTTGTACGAGACCAAACGCTGCGTTCATTTCACACGCTTTTAGATGATACCCGGCGACACCATATAGAAATTTCCAATCATATGGAATACCGTCGACGGAGTGATTGAAACGCTCACTTGGTTCTTCGATATTGTCACCGATTCTACCCCAATCTCTGTACATGAGAGCTCGTTTGAGGTGTTCATCATCATTAAACATAACCATACCACCCACACCACCAGCTGTGATGACGTGACTCGCGTAGAAGCTTGTGGTGCTTAGATCCGTACACTCAGTCTTCGTGATCGTGTCAGCCGAATCTTCAAATAAAATCACATTCGGAAACGCTTCACGGATTGACATCCAATCCGGTGTATTTCCAATCAGGTTTGGAAGAAGGAGACACTTCGTGTTTTCGGTGACAACTTTCTTCAATTGCTCGACACTTGGGACGTACGTATTTAGTTCTACATCACAGAACACCGGTTTGTGTCCCAATTGGACAATAGGTGCGACGGTAGTGGAAAACCCACATGCCGGTGTTACGATTTCGGAACCTTTTGGAAGATTAAGTGCACACAAACCCAAAAGTATTGCGCTACTCCCGGAATTTACAAAGAGTCCGTGTCTCTTCCCGAATACATCTGAAACCCTTTTCTCAAATTCAATAGAACGATCACCAAAGCCAGCAAGCCAGCCATCGCGGAGACAATTATTGACAGCTTCAATCTCTTCTTCGCCATACGATTCAAATTTGTTGGGGGCATACCAAACTTTCTTTGTCATATAAGTTAAAGTATTGTTTTTACTTTAAGTAAATGAAAAGGGTGTGTGTTCTTGGTTCAAATGGGTTTGTGGGTAGCAATTTACTGAAAGACAGTAGTTGGGTAGGTGTCACACGGGAAGAATTGGACCTTACGGATCAAACCGCAGTTGAAAAGTATTTCAATGAACATACATACGATGTCGTCATTCACTGCGCTGTTATTGGTGGAAGTCGCCTTAAACAAGACGATGGAGACGTCATATACAAAAACATTCTAATGTTCGAAAATGTGACGAGAGTTTTCAAAGGTAAATTGATCTATTTTTCAAGTGGTGCGGCACTCAGAGGTGATCCACCGGTGGATCCTTACGGGTTATCTAAATGGCTCATTGATAAAAGAATACAAACCATACCAAACGCACATTCATTGAGAATATGGGGGTGTTATGGAGATGGAGAACGCCCCACACGATTTAGCGCCGTATGTAAGAGAGAAAAACATATTATCATAGACAAGGATAGGTACTTTGATTTTGTAGATATAAAAGATGTAAAATATATCACACAACAATATGTTCGCGATGAATTATCCGATAAGGAGTTTAATCTCGTGTACGAAAAGAAATTACTACTTTCACAATGGGCCGAGAGATTTGGGGCTTCTTGGGAAATAAGGGATGTTTCTGAATTGGGAGAACCTTATAATTGCCTGTAATCAACATAAAGATATATGTTATTTTATGTTTAAATGTACACTAAACTCGTACAAATTTTAACGACACTGAAGGGGGTTGGTGCAGTTGGAATAAAAACTTCATTTGAGGATGAGGGTGCCCGACCAAAAAATGTACGTAAATTACGAAATGTTTCACATCTAGCTGGTCTTGATATGAACGTTAAAATAGGTGGACCCGAAGCAAAAACTGATTTTTATACCGCCATTGATATTGGCGCGGATGGAATCGTCGCTCCAATGATAGAGAGTTCATTTGCACTGTCTAAATTTACCGATTATTCAAAGGATTTTGATATAAAGCGTGGTATAAACATAGAGTCTAAACAGGGGTTAGAAAATTTAGAATCTATACTTGAATCAAAACACGCGGAGCATATAGATTATATATGTATAGGTAGAAGTGATTTATCTAAATCATATGATAAGGGAAGGGATTATATATTATCGAAAGAATTTTGTGATATCGTAACAGATACACTTTTTAAAATAAAATCCATGAACTTGGATGCATACATGGGAGGTACGTTAGATGCCAGGTCTTATCATTTCTTGAAATTTTTGTATGATAACAAATTAGTAAAAAGAGTTGAAACGAGATATGTGATGTTTAATCTCAACGATGCGTTTTTGCGTAATTTTGATTTATCTATAAAAAAAGCTCTTGAATTTGAATATGAGTATATGAAACTTTTGCGAGATATCGAATACCGTGAAATGTGTGAATATGAAGACCGTTGTAACGTGATTAAGTATAGGCTCGGTCAACAAATAGATTTTCGTTGAGAACCTCGTCATCCAAAAATGGTGACATCTCTTCATGTGGCATATTCTTAAATGTCCCATCTGGCATTGGTTTATTAGCCACTCTAGGAAATCTACCCTGTCTGTTACATAATATCTCCACTATTATTGGACCATCTTTATGTTTTAAATATGAAACATCTTCCTCATTTTCTACTTTATAATACGATATATCATAAGCTTTTGTGATTTTTTCTACGTCACAAAAAGTTATGCCACTATCCGGACCCGTTCCAAACTCGCGTTTAAATACAGAACTTTGTGATATCTTTATAGCCTCATAGCCGCTATTATTGAATACCATAACAGTCACAGGGAGATTACCATGTTTCAAAGTTTGTAATTCCTGTAAATTAAATTGAAATGAACCGTCTCCAACTATAGCATATGTTCTTTTATTATGAAAAGATGCACCAATGGCCGCCGGAACTTCAAATCCCATGTCACCGTGACTGCTTATTACTAACCGATCCCCCAGTTTACATTTGTACATATGCCAAGCTACACACACGATAGAACCAGATGACATTGTTACTATGGAATCACCGTCTTTTGTATCAAAGAATTTTTGTAAGTGCCTGTATGGACAAACTTTATTTCCGTTCTTTGGTGGAATTTCGTTGTCCCACATATCTTTCCATTCCCTGTTCTTGTCTATCCAGCTACCAAGTATACATTGTTTAGGTAATTCAATATCAAAGAACGTGTTGAGATCCATGTGTACCTTTACATCAACTTTCTTCTCATCCATGAATTCACTCTTATCAATGTCTATGTACACAATTTTAGCTTCTCTCGCAAATAACTGTCTATTGTATCCAGTGATACTTTTTGAAAGTCTACATCCTAGACACAGAATCAAATCAGCATTTTGTATGGCAAAGTTACCAGACCTGTTTCCCAAAATTCCAACTTTACCGGTGTACCCATCACTTAAATCACTACCAAAATAACTCACTACATATGGCATGTTATGATATTTTATGAATTTTAAGAATTTTTCCCTAGTCTTAGATAAGTGTATACCGTTTCCGGCTAAAACTATGGGTCTTTTTGAAGTTTTCCATGCTTCTAAGAAATCACCCGGTAGATTGTCATCGGTGATCGATTTCAGTGGAATTGGACCATATAACGCATCCGGAACTTGCATAGATTGTACATCTACTGGTATGGATAACCATACTGGACCTGGTCTACCCGTAGTTAGATTTGTGTAGCATGTATTGAGTACAGTTTGTATATGTAATGGATCTGTGAGTTCAAATGTATATTTAGTTATGTTTTTCACACATTCCACTATATCACAATCTGACCCAAAATAACCACGGTCTTTATCACCGCGTGACCTTATATTGTCATTTTTCTGTACCTGACCACTTATGAAAAACACGGGTACGCTATCTTGGTATGCAATCAAGCACGGTGTAATCGCATTTGTCGCACCACATCCAGATGTAACACAACACACACTTGGGTTATGTTTATAAGCAGACCACCCGAGTGCCGCGTAACCAGCTGGCTGTTCACCGTGCGTGTACGTGACATCCATTTTTTCACCAAATGAGTCATTAAGGTGCATCGCAAACCCACCTGTAACCGAAAAGCATTTTTTGACACCCTTTTCTAGTAAGAAATTTGCTATATATTCGGAAACCTTCATAAACACTTAAAGCTAAGTACCTTTAAATAACAATAATGACAGTTTATCACGGTCAGGCTCTCCAAGATAAGTTTGTTTTGAATATTCTAAAAGGAAAAAAGAATGGAACATTCTTGGAACTTGGTGCGAATCACCCTATAGATATTAATAATACGTATACACTCGAAAAGGATTTTGGGTGGAGAGGTATTATGATTGAATTTGATGAAAAATACCTTAATCAATACAAGGAGCATCGGAAGGGTAGTGTGCATCTTATTGCTGACGCTACAAAGATTGATTACAAGAAGCTTTTAGATGATAATGACATGCCCAATTCTATCGATTATCTTCAAATTGACTTGGATGCGGGTAATGGTTCTACAATGGAAGCTTTGGAAAAGTTTGACATGGAAGTGTTTGACAATTACAAGTTCGCTACCATCACATTTGAACACGATTATTACTGTGCCGGTGACTATAAATCAACTCGAGAAAAGTCGCGTGCTATTTTTGAGAAGAGAGGTTATGTCAGGGTATTTGATGATATTCATGATCGTGAACCGG
>Ga0207993_1000891_pt1 | contig 11705 bp, 6 predicted proteins | sample ETN01SmetaG_2_FD_185791 | JGI IMG/M metagenome (GOLD analysis project Ga0207993, IMG submission 185791) | Marine microbial and viral communities from oxygen minimum zone, Eastern Pacific Ocean - ETNP2014F12-01SV265 (SPAdes) (version 2) | ecosystem: Environmental > Aquatic > Marine > Oceanic ...
GGAATTGGAACTGCGATACCTTTACTTATAGCAGGAATTTTAGTTAATAGTCTTGAAGGAATAATAAGTGGTATTAGAAATTATTATGAAAAGAATTTAAAACCAAAAGTAGAGTTTGTTCAGAAAAAATTTGACCAACTTGGTAATTTTTTATCTAATTTTAGTGGTGATAAAGATAAAGTGACAAGAAATAGAGAAAAAGTAGACAAACAAGTTGAAAATTTAAAAAAAGTTATAGACGAGAATGAAATAGAGGATGGAGTTAAAAAATTGGAGGGTGTTTTAAATAAAGGAAAATTTAATAATTTAAGTGAAGATGAAAAGGATAAATTTGTTTTAGAGAAATTGCAAACAATTAATCCTGAAATTCAATCTTTAACTAAAGACAACTCAGATTTGATATCATCATTACCTTTCAATACGAACATAAATACCGATACATCTAACATGTATGATGAAAATCTTCTTAATCAAGATTCAAGTGAAATTGTTATTGTTAATCGAACTTTAGTGGTTAGCGAATAGTAGGAGAAATTAATGTCAGGAAGTGCATCAAGAGCATCAATATATGAAAAAATGATTATCAGCAATGATAGTAAAGAAGCAGACATTTCTGCTAAAACTGTATCATTTAATTATTTTGAAAGCGTATATTCGCCAGAGATAACTGCTAATCTAATATTTTTGGATGCTTCAGGATCAATTAAAGCTGATAAGAAAGAAGATGTTCAAGAAAGACTTGGATCTATCAAATCATCACTTCCAATTATTGGAGAAGAAAAACTTACATTTAAATTAAAATCAAAATCTAGAACATTAGATTTTACAAAAAAACCATTAGTTGTTAATACGAGTCCTGTTGTATCTGAAGATGCAAATAGACAAAGTGTTTTTCTATCACTTGTATCAAAACCTGCGATTGATAATGAACAAATAAAAAATCCAACAATTACGTATAAAGGTAGAATAAGTGATACCGTTAAAAAAATTCTGAAAGAATTAAACATAACAGATATTGATGTTGATTCAACAAGAAATAATTATGATTTTATATCAAGATCAAAAGGTGGTTTAGATTTAGTCACAGATTTATGTCGAAGATCAATTCCAGTGAATGGAGATCCTGGATACTTCTTTTATGAAACTCAAGATGGTCATAATTTTAAAGCAATTGATAACCTTATCTCAGAAGAACCTGTTGAAACTTACACATATACTGGAGGATTAACAGCAAATTTAGAAAATGATGAAAATGATTTTAAAATTATTAGACCTCCTATATTTTTAAAAGATCAAAATGTAAAAGAAAGAAAAAAATGGATTTCTTCTCGTAATACATTCTTCAATCCATCAAATCTTAAAACTGAAGAATTATTTTATGCTTTGAAGGGTTCTGAAAGTGCAGGTCAATCAGGGCAACCAGTTAAAAAAACATTAGGAAGAAGGTCTGTAGAGTATGTTATCCCCGCACTTAAATACACTACATCTAACTTTCATGTTTTGGATATTGGTAGTTTAGATTATCAAAATCTTGATGCAAATAATGATCCGAGAGAATGGCAAGCAAAATCTCCAATGAGATATAATCTTTTACATTCTCAGATGATGGAGATACAAGTTCCTTGTAATTTAAATATAAGGGCTGGAAATGTAATTAAGGTTGTGATTGAAAGGCAAGGTGATGATAAGGAAGTAGGTGGTTTTGATGAACATGTAAGTGGAAAGTATTTAATTCTCCATTTGTGTCATCATTTTGATACTGAGAGATCATTCACTTCAATGACACTTGCTCGTGACACTTATGGATTACATACCAAGAATTAAGGAAAATAAAAATGAGTTTAGATGAAAATACAAACAAACATACTTTTTTCGGAGATAATCCAAGATATTGGATAGGAAAGATAGTAGAGATTGATAAGAGTGGATCCCAAAGAACTTTAATGTCTGGTGGAAGTTGGGGGTATCGATATCGAGTTCGTTTGTTGGCAGATTATTCATATCAAGATACTGTAAAAGATGATGATGTTTTTGTAGCACAAGCTTTGGTACCTCTGACTGCAGGAACGGGTGGTGCTGCAAGATCTGAAACTATAAAATTATCACAAAATGACATGGTGTTAGGTATATTTTTAGGAGCAGATGACACAGCACCTGTCATTCTTCATGCTTTTGTTAGAAGTGAACTCGTGAAAAATGATAAATCTGGTTCTAATTATGCAGTCGATACTGGATTTACCGAAAAAGTAAAACCTACAAATTTATTAAAAGATCAAGAAAAATCACAAACTTCTACTCCAGTGATTCCAATAGTAGAACCGAAAGCAAGCAAAGGAAATGGACAGGGAAAGAGCACTCCTGTTGGACAGTTAAAAAATTTGGCAGGTGGAACTGATCAAGAAAATGCTGTTGGTGCTTTTGGTAAGTTATCAGGAAACAAAAGGGGATCAGGAGTCAACTAAATATAAAACAGGAGGATATTTTAAAATATGACTACAAGTTCTGAGACACAGCCAGTTGAAAAAAAGGTGACACCAGCACCAGAAAAATTAAACGCACTACAATATGAATCCATGGTTGATTTGATTGAAACAGATCCACCTGCCGAAAGATGGCAAAATCATATTAAAGATATCAAGACTCGTTATCCTACTGAATTTGAAAATATAGGTCCATCTCTTGTAGAGGTTATGGATCTAGATGAATTTGATGAATATAGTGCAAAAGTTAATTATTTCCAAAAATCGGTTGATGTTAAAGTTGATCCTTTATCCATAACTACAGGAACGACTGTTTTAACAGCGTCTAAAGATGTGAAGAGTTTTGCTGTTACAACTGAAGCAAGTTTAACTAACTTTTTAAGTGCTGCAACTAAAATGGATAGTGCTCTCCTTGATTTACCTGGTCAAATTAAAAGCACAGCAGCTTTAATAGCAAATGGAGCACAGACTTTTGTTGGTCAAATGTCAAATGCTATATCTGAAGCATTAATTGGAGGTATTCAGGGTGGATTAAGTTCAATTGCTACAAAAATATTCAGTTCTATTCCTGGCTTTAAACAAGCACTAAGAGTTGTAACGAGAGCACAAACTGCTTTAGTTGGTCCAATAGCAGGTGTTTTTAAAGGCATGAACTGTTTGGTTTCAAAAGTGGTCAGTTCTCTACAGGGTGTAGTTGAGGACATGTTGACTGCATTTGTTAAAAATGCATTAAATGCTCCTGCTTGTGCGATACAACAATTTATTGGTGCTGTTTTAACTAAAGTAAACTCTTTGATTGATAATATCGTTACACCTTTAACTGGTGGTATTAGTAAAGTTTTAGGACCATTATTCAAAGTTAAAGATATTTTAAGTGCTGGTATTAATTTGGCAGATAAAATTGGTGATTTTTTCAATTGTGGGGTTGAATCTGATAAAAAGAATCAAAGTAATGGATCAGATAAAATTAAGATCGATAAAGCATCATCAAAAAAACCAAAAGACACAAAAGAACAACAAAGTATTTTAGACAAAGCAACAAAAGCTGCTAATACCGCATCTGAAGGAATAAGTAATTTTGGTAAGGGTATTCAATCTGGAGCAGAAGAAAAAATAACAAATTTTGAAAAAGAATATGGTCAGTGGACTATTTTTGGATCAAAGGTAAGTGAAGCATCAGAACAAAATATTGGAACTGATTGTTATACTGGAAATGTATTTAAGTGTGGTGCTCCAACTGCAGAGATATTTGGTGGTGATGGGCAAGGTGCTTCTGGAAAGGTAATCTTAGGTAAATTTATTGATAAACTTGATCCAGATGATTTATATGGTGAAATTAAAAGGACAGCAAGTATTATTGGAGTTGATATAACAAACTCAGGTGAAGGATATACTGAAGAACCTATTATCGATTTTAGTGACAGTTGTGATCAAGGTTATGGTGCTTATGGTAAAGTAATTATTGAAAAAAATGTTAATTCTCCTAGATATGGTCAAGTAATTAATGTCATAATGATTAGTGAGGGTGAAAATTATCCCGTAGACCTACCAGCAGATGTTGGTGATGTCTTTATCAAAGAGATTATAGTTGAAAATGGTGGCGAGGGATATGAAAATGCATTTATTGATGATAAATGTATGAATCTTAAAACAATTGATGGTAAAATTGTAAGTGTAGAAATTACATGTCAAAATCCATATAGATCGATACCCAATATAGATATTATTAATCCAGGTATTGGTGCAGTTTTGCGTCCGATTATGTCATCTACTCCACAAGATTCAAATCAAAATCCAACAATTATTGATTCTGTTGATTGTATAGGTGATTTCCCTAAGTCAGGAGAGACATAGTATGAATCAAGAAAATCATGAAATAAAAAGTTTCGGTCCTCAGTTTTTTATTGAAACTGGTTCTGAGGAGATGGAATATGCTGGTAAAGCAGTTTATAAAATTGCTGCCACCACAAAAGATGATAAAAAGAATAATATCTCCTTTCATGAAACTGGTTTTGCAAGATATTATACTGAAGATATTTTTCAGATAGAGTCTGGTATAAAGGGAAAAAGTAATGAAAATAATTTTAGATCGATAGTTCATAATGGAAATTATACTGTTAACGCTGAAAAAGGTGAAATAAGATTAAGAGCAAAAAATATAATTATTGAAGCCACTAATGATCTAAGTTTATTAGCACCAAATACAATACAAATTGGATATCCAGAAAGAGGTGCAACTAAAGAAGTTTTAACAAATGCTGATAAAGTTCATACAACTACAAGAGGAGGCAACATAGGAGATCTACTTAAAACAAGTAGTTTATTTGCTTCTTTTGCTGGAAGTTTTGTTTCTGGTAGTTCTTTAAGTAAAGCAGCATCAGGCATGTTCTCAAAAATAGGTATTTAAATGACTTTTCCATACGGTACAGGTAATGTTCATGATTCGGATTCAATATTTGAAGACGTTTTTGTGTATGGAAAATTTAACTATGATTTTAGTAGTGATAGCTTAAGTATTAAAGATTTATTTGTAAGTGGTTTATCAACCTTCGTTGGTGTAGCAACATTCAAAGATGATGTTTTTATTGATGGTGATCTTTCTGTAGGTGGTAAGTTTGATATTGAATATCTCAACGTACTTCAAAGACTAAATGTTGGTGCTGCTGGAAGTATATTTGTTGCTATTTCCACCACTAATGGTGTGGATGGACAGGGACAAATTGGAGGTCGCGTAGGTGTAGGAACTACTCAACCTGCAGGTAGATTTCAAGTAGGTGTTGGGGGTGCTTTTCTAGATCCAATTTCACCAATAGATGAATTTGAATCTGTTTTAATTATTGCAGACGATGGATCAGTTGGTATTGGAACAAGTAATCCCTTACATAGTTTTATGATCGAAAGATCTGGAATTGGAACCTTCGTAGTAACATCAGATACAGTAGCAGGGATAGGAAGTGTTGGTATTGGAACAACTAGTCCAGGTAAATTTGTAGGGATTAATGAAGCATTTACAGGTCCAGTTTCACTTGATGTAAATGGACCAATAAGAGTTGATGGGCATATTTACGATTCTTCAGAATCACCAGGTATTAATGGATACTATATGAACATGGATCACGGTGGAATTCGTTGGATTTCTGCCTCTCCTGTAGATCAACTTGGGATTTTAGTTCAAGATGAGGGTGTTTATATACCAAATCCTGGAACAGCACAAACATTCTCAGTGATGAATTATGTGCAAATTAATAGTTTAGGTTTTGGTACTGATACTACAATTCCTATTCCAGATCCAGACAATCCTACCATGATTGCTAAGATACAAACTCAAGATTTGTGGGGGTATACGGGGACTGGTGCTAATGCTTCAATTCATAGGATGACTAAGGTTGGTATTAAAAATAATCTTCCACTTAGAGATTTAGATATAACAGGAACTCTCCGTGCTACAGATGATGTTGATTTTGATGCAAAATTAGATGTAGATGGTGCTACAACACTTAATGCTACTCTTGATGTTGACCTTGGCACAACACTTAATGATATATTAGATGTAGATGGTGCTACAACACTTAATAATACGTTAGATGTTGACGGTGACACTACTTTAAATGCTACGTTAGATGTCGATGGTGCTACAACACTTAATAATACATTAGATGTTGATGGTGCTACAACACTTAATAATATACTAGATGTAGATGGAAATACAGATCTTCATGCTAATTTGACAGTTGATTTAAATACTTTATTAAAGGGTACACTAGATGTTAATGGAGTTTCTAATTTTAATAACACGACTGATGCCACAAGTTCTACTAGTGGTGGTTCAGTAACAATTGATGGTGGAACTGCCATAGCTCTTAAATTATTCGTGGGTGGAGATACTAGAATAGAATCAACTTCACCGTCAAATAATACAACAGATGGTGCTTTAAGCGTTGCTGGTGGAGTTGGTATTGGCTCAACTCTAAATGTTGCGGGACAGGTAATAATAGAAGACCCAACTTCATCCACTAATAAAGATACTGGTGCTCTTATAGTACAACAAGGTGGAGTTGGTGTTGAAGAAAATGTTAATGTTGGTGGAAATGTAAGAATAAATGCTAATGAATCATCAACTAACAAAGATACTGGTGCTCTTGTAGTTCAACAAGGTGGAGTTGGTATTGAAGAAAATTTAAATGTAGGTCAAGATACAAAATTAATTGGAACTTTAGAATTAGAAAATTCAATACTTGATAAATTAAACAGCGTTGGATATGATGTTAATAAAACAAAAAATGATTATAGATTATCTTCAATTGGAGCTGGTGTATCTTGGAGACCTTCAGGTGTAGATACTGAAAATGCAATTTGGGTAACTGTTGATGGTGATGATAATAATAGTGGATTCTTAGAGGGAGATGCAAAGAGAACTATTGGTGCTGCTGCTTCAATCGCACAAGGAGGTGACACAATTATAATCAGATCAGGAACTTATGTAGAAAACAATCCAATCGGACTGAGAACTGATGTTTCTGTATCTGGAGAAGATTTAAGATTAGTTACTATTGTTCCACAAAATAGAACTAAAGATGTTTTTCATGTAAGAAGAGGATGTTTAATTCAAAACTTAAACTTTTCTGGTCCTAATAATGATGGAAAAGGTGGTGTTTCATATAATCATCCTAATTGTGGTGCAGTTGCCTTTCCACCAACACAGGCAGCAGTAAATGCGGGTATAGATTTTCAAGCAGCTACTGGTTTTACAGAGATAGGACCTGCAAATGAAGGAATTAGTGGAAGATGGAGATCACCATATATTCGTAATTGTACTAACTTTATGACTGGTAGTATTGGTATGAAAATTAATGGTGATTATGCAAATGCTAATTTTACAGGATCAACAGACCTTGGACAAGATTTAAAATCTATGGTATGTGATTCTTTTACTCAGTATAATGAAAATGGAATTGGAGTATCATTATCAAATAATGCTTATGCTCAGTTAGTTTCAATATTTACGATTGCTACTGATATTGGAATATCATGTGTTACAGGTGGACAGTGTGACTTAACAAACTCGAACTCATCATTCGGTAACGTTGGATTAAAAGCGGATGGTATTGGAAGGACAGAGTTTACTGGTCAAGTATTTACAAATGTTGCTGCTGAGAATGATAGTTTTCCAATAAACGATTGTAAAGATTCTCAAGGTAGGTTTAGAAAACCTTTTGATGGTCAAGGTTTATTCTTTAAGATAAATTTAGCAGATTATAATGATACAACAGCTACAGGGGTTTTAAATGAACCGATGAAGTTAATAAGAGGGATTAATGTAATAGATGGTGGACTACCAGGTGATTATAATCCAGCAGCACCACCACTTGTTACAGTTCCAAATCCATTAGGACCAGAAGCAATTATTCCTGAGTTTTCAGCAAATGTAAGTGCTGCTGGTACAATAACATCAATCGATGTTATTTCAAGCGGTAGAAATTTTTTACCAAATCAATCATTTGCAGTAAATGTGAGTGGAGGTGGAAATGCACTATTGGAAGCTGACACCGATCCAATACTATTTACAGTTGCCATAGCATCAGAACCAACTATAACTGGATTAACTACAATTACTTTTAATGAATTCGTTCCATATAAAGTTAATGCTGGAGTTGATATTGAGTTAAGAAGAATTAGTCGTATAATTACAAGTTCTCATTCTTTCGAATATATTGGTGCTGGTACGGATATAAATAAAGCGAACCCTTTCCAAGGTGGAGTTCCTATCACAGAAAATGAGGTTATTGCTATTAACGGGGGACAAGTTCCATTTACCAGCACCGATCAGAAGGGTAATTTTAGAATTGGTGAAGGTTTAGTTGTTGATCAGACCACCTCCACTATTCGAGGAAGAGATTTCAACCGAGCAATTCAAGCACAGTTAACACCATTAATATTAGCACTCAGATAATATGGCAATAGCACCAGTCAATAAGTTTATATCAATCGCAGTTCCTGTCGCACCAGGATTGCAAAAGTTGTATGAAGTTCCTACAGGTGCTTCAGCGTTGATATTGTATGCTCAAGTTGCTAATGTTGGAATCGGAACTTTTCCTACAGTTACTTTTCTTCAAAGAAGAGAATCAAGAAGCACAGGATTAACAAGAGATGTAAGAGTTATAAAAGATGTAGAAGTACCACCTAATGATGCTGTTATAATAGTTGATGGTAGATTAGTTTTAGAAAAAACACCAACAACTTTAGATCGTATTTTTATATCTGGAATACAGAGTGGTGTCAGCACAGTAACTGATGTCACTTATCATGAACCTTTAGGTGTAGCAACTGTAACTACAATTGGTGATCATGGATTTTCTAAAGGTGATCAGATTACGATGGGTGGTATTGCTTTCACATGCTCAAATAATAATTCAGGTATTACAACTACAATTTTCCCAGACCCTCAAGCATCATACACTGTTATTGATGTTAATAATATAAAATCATTTGTTGTAGAAGTTGGAACTTCAAACGGAATCAATCATTTTTTTAATCCAGCAATCCATACTTTTGTAAGAGCAGGTATAAATTCAGTAACAAGAACTTCTACAGGACAGAGATATACTGCTACTGCTGGAACTTATGATGCTAAAACTGGTGTATTAAATTTAACACTTCCAAATCATAATATTATGAATAGTGCTACCACTAAAAATGTGGAGAGTGCCACTTATGATGCTTTATCTGGAATTATGACGGTGACAGCAACTGGTCATGGACTTACATCTAATTCAATAGTTAAATTTTTTGATAATTCACTAAGATTTAAATGTACGATGGATAGTAATACTTCGATTAAAACATATCCAAGAGCAACTGATCCTGTAAGTGGTTTCTTTAAACCTATATCAGGTATAACCACAGATACTTTTGAAGTAGATGTAGGAAAAAGTCCCCTTGTAACATTTACTCCAACTGCAGTGGAGTTTGATACAACATCTGGAATTATGACATGCACAATTGGTGCTAATGATTTAAGAACAGGAACAAATGTTAAACTAGCAACTGGTAGTCTCAATTTCCAAACTAATAGTGGACCAATTTCATATCCACAGTCAGGAAATACTGGAGCATATGATACAGCAGTTGGCATTACTTCAGATACAGTCACAACAATTACATTAAATGTTGGAACAACAGGAGTAACTGGAATTTATACATTTACATCTGCTGCGAGTGGTGCTGTAATTAGTGGTGGTAATTATCCTTATACTTGGTGTGGAGATGATGGTGTCGGTGGAATCGCTGCAAATGCCATGTCAACAGGAACTGAAAGAATAGGAATCGCTACAAATTCAATGGTATTTACCTGCAGTCAAGATGGAAATAACTCAGAGCATGCATATCCAAGAGTTGGTGATCCAGCACATAATGTAGATTTATATCTAATAGAAGCAACAGCAAATACTATAAGTGTAAATGTCGGAATTTCAACTCAGGGTGGATTAGTCGCTCCACTACAAATGGAATTTCTGGCGAGTATCCTAGAGAATAGTAATGCCTAAGTATCTAAGCGGGAGAGTAAAAAGAACTCCTCAAAACCGTTTAACAGACGATAGATATCAATATCTTGGATTAGACCAAGCAGAACCAAATATTGGTGATCCACCCACTCCTGCAGGATCTCTAAATATCCCTGCTGGACAGCAATATCAGGTAGTATCCGTCTTATCAAATCCAGGTGAGAGATATTGGGTTCCAATTCAGGGTGGTTTAATACCTGGTTCAATATCTATTTTTGATGAGGGATCATTAGTAGGATCTCTTAGTAGTGTAACTCAATTAAATTTCGTTGGTAATTCTTTAAATGCTGTCGCAACACCTTATGTTAATGGTGTTTCGCCAGGAAACATCGCAACAATTACAGCAGCACCACCTGGATTAAATGGTAGTGTATTGTTTAAAGATTTGGGTGATTTTGCAACATCATCTGATTTGGTATTTAATAGCACTGTTGGTATTTTAACTGTAGGAAAAGGTTTAGATGTTGGTGATACTGGATTAAAAGTTGGAGTTGGTGGAACTTTTGTAACAGTTACATCTGGTATAGGATCGGTTGGTATTGGAACTACTGATCCAACACAAGAACTTGATGTTAATGGTGATTTTAGATTAAGAAAAAAATTATATGATTATACAAATCATCCTGGTGTTCAAGGAGATCTCTTAGCAAATGGTGTGTATGGTGTTGAATGGATTAGTAATAACGCTGTACAAACTGGTGCTGGTGGAAATATATACGACATTCAATTTCACAATACTGCTGGATTAGTAGATGGTGCTTCAACTAATGGAGGTAAGTTTGTATATCGTGCTGATACTTCTCGTGTTGGTATCGGAAGCACTCAACCAGAGGAATTATTAGATGTAGTTGGACATGCTCGATTTAGTCAGTTAGAAGTCAAGTCAGGAGTTTCAACATTTAGAGGTGCGATTGATGCAAATGCTGGAATCGTTGCGAATAGTGTTCGTGTTGAAGATTTAACACAAGGTCGTGTTGTTTTTGTAGGATTAAATGGAGAGTTACTTGATGATACTGACTTTACATATTCTGCCACAACAGATACTTTATCTTCAAAAAATTTATCGGTTTCAGGACAATCTAATTTAAAAGATTTAGAAGCAACAGGAATTTCAACTTTAGGTAATATCAAAGTTGATACAAATACAATTACCACTAATGCAGCTGCACTTATATTAAACGCATCAAGTGGAATTGTTCAATCTGATGCAGGTGTTTTTATTTCTGCAACAACCCAATCAATTACGAAAGACACGGGATCTTTTGTTACTGAGGGTGGTGCTGGTATTGAAAAGAATTTAAATGTTGGGGGTAAATTTAATGTTGCTGGTATTACAACTTTAGCATCCTCTGGGGGTATCACAACAACAGGTGGTGATTTATATGTAGGTGGAAGTTTATTCGTTAAGAATAATTTTGTTCAAAGTCAAGGAACTTTTGACAATTTATTAGTACTCGGTATATCTACATTTCAAGGCAATACAAATCATAATCAAACAATAATTGGAAATCGGTTAACTTTATCTGGTGTATCCACATTTAGCGATACGCTTAATATTATTGACAATAAATCAATTAATTTAGGAACAGGTAAGTCAATATTTTCTGATGGTTCTACCTTAAATATAGATTCTTCAAACAATAATAATATTGAAATAAAAGCA
>Ga0207993_1000894_pt1 | contig 11658 bp, 10 predicted proteins | sample ETN01SmetaG_2_FD_185791 | JGI IMG/M metagenome (GOLD analysis project Ga0207993, IMG submission 185791) | Marine microbial and viral communities from oxygen minimum zone, Eastern Pacific Ocean - ETNP2014F12-01SV265 (SPAdes) (version 2) | ecosystem: Environmental > Aquatic > Marine > Oceanic ...
TTTCATCTCTGCAGAACGTCCCGTAGGCATCCCATGCCTGCCCATGTATCAGATCTTCGTGAATCACCAAAGACAAATCAGCCATATCAGAAATTTTGTTCAGCACTCGAAGAGCTTGAGACATGACTTCAGGGCCAATTCCATCTCCTGGAAGGACAAGGATTTCTATTTTTCGGCTCATATGAATCAAACAAGGAAATTTGATTAATAATAAAGAATCAGTGAAGTCTTACTGTTGAGACATCAATTCTTTTCGTTTTTCCATCATCGCGTCAAAGTCACCGACTGGCTTAATTTCGGCCGTTCCTGAATTAAAGATAGGGAAAAGACCAGCAAAAATCTGGGCAGTGTCGTCTGCTTCTACAACCATAAAAAATTGATGTCCAGGAGGGTCTACCCATACTCCGTGTACTTCGTTTACGTTTTCTTTCAAAGAGTCCACTACAACAGCAAATGTTCTCGACATAACTTCGTCGTCATGAGCTGGACAGGTATGTTCATCATGGGTATGAGTGATATGAAAAAGCATGGCTTCCTTTCGGTAAAAGTTGTTACTAGTAACTTATGTGTCGCCGGTCATTCAAGCAAATAGAAAGTTGCTTCAATTTCTGTATCTGAATATATTTCCTTGTACTGTAACTAGAGGGGTAACTCAGGAATGGAAAAATTAACAGGCGTCGAACGCTTAAATTATGAAAAAGAAATCACCGCTCCATTTCTTGGCAAATTTGGCTACAGGACGATCTTCAATTTCTTGTGGGCTTCTGCAGGGTTCATAACTGTAATTTTTCTTACTCATAGTGGAGGTCTGCCTCTTTGGCTTGGACTGTTACTGAACGTCTTATTCATTCAAGCGTTCTATATGCCGATGCATGAGTGCGTGCACCACACTCCTTCTGGTGGAAAACCCTCACTAGCGTGGATGGATAACCTCATAGGTCAATCAAGCGGTTTTGTGCTTTGCGAGAGTTTCACCGGGCACGTAACAACCCACCTTTTGCATCACACACACGCAAATGGAGAGAAAGACCCAGACGTCCTCAATTCAGAGGGCACCCCGGTGGAAATCTTTGTCCGAGTAATCGCCGGAGCGACTCTCTATTTAGTCACTCCACTGCTTACCTTCATGCCTTTTCTCGCCTACCTTTTTCCTAAAGGGATAAAAGAACGTTTCGCACAACGTGAGCAGTTGCGTGGACCCGAGGTGGCCAGAGCGGCGAAACTAGTCGCAAGTTTGCACTTGATCGTGCTCGTTACAGGAACAGTTTTAGGTTACGGAAAGATTGTCTGGCTACTTTGGTATCTTCCGGCATGGATAGCTAGGTACTGGTTGAGTTTAGTTTTTGCATGGCTTCCTCACCGACCCCATGAAGAGACCACGCGATACAGGGACACAAGAATATTCACTTTTCCAGGAAGCACTTTCCTTATACGCGGGCATGACCATCATCTACTACACCATTTGTTTCCTCGTGTGCCGCATTATCACTTACGGACGCTATGGAAAGAGATAGCACCACATCTTCATGCACAAGGCGCAAGAATTGAAGGTAACGCAGCTCGGAAAGTGCTAAATGTAGGTGGGGTTAGTTCTCAAGAGACGCTTTAAGCTGGTTTATAGTGGGTCGAAGAATAAGCGTGTAAGTGTCAGAAATAGCATTTTCTCGATGTGTTTGGGCTTTCAAACGGTCAGGATCGAAAACCACTGCCATAAATGCCTGCTTGCTTGGATAGTTGATGAATCGAGCCTGATCCCAATCTCTGCCATCGCCAAGAATTGTTCCTTCAACAGCGAAGAATCCGGAAACACTTACCCCATGTCGAGCGGCTACTTTTGCAGCTTCTGCGGAATAATTGTTCATCTCCTCAGGATTCTCTCCTAAATCAACAGACTCTTCATATTTCAATACATGAAGAACGACTATTTCGCCGTCCTCCTCGGTTGCGGGGTGGGGGACTTGATCTGCATCGACACTTGAAACTTCTCCCATCTCGGGCAACGAGGTTGGAAGCCCGCCCATCACGATTGTTGACTTCATACCAGCATCTTTGTGAACATGCTTTTCTTGAAAATCTTCTCGCTGTTGCATATCTATAAAAGATTTGCGTGTCGGATACTTCACGACAGCTACACGGTCCCACGCGGGGTCCTCACCGAGAAGTTGCTGGTCAACGTCAGCGACAAACACCAGTTCAGCACCTATTTTTGCAAGGACGTCAACTGGGGAGTAGATATCGTCAGCTTCCCTTCCAGAAATCTGGCTTTGCTGGCCATCTTGATAGTCGGCTGCCTCACGGTAATGCATGAGGTTAATCATCCAAACTGGCCCATCTTGATCGGGTTCAGTAGTAGCCAATTTACGAGCATAGTCAATGTCTACTTTCCCGTAACGGGGTCCTGCATGGTTTGAGTCACTCATAGTTCTCCTCTCAATTTGTGGCAATAAATGAATTGATTATCTCTGCGAGCTCAGGGCCTTTGTCTTCTTGTAGAAAGTGCCCAGCAGCATGAATAGTCACATGGTTTTGATTTTCCGTCCCTGGAACTGTGCCAAGAAAAGCAGCTGCCCCTCCTTTAGTTACTGGATCGCTATCACTGAAGCAAGTAAGAAACGGTTTCTCGAAACGCTTCAATACTTCCCATGCTTCCTGATTATTCACAGATTCAGAATTATCAGGAGAGGTTGGCACTAAAGAGGGAAATATACGGGCTCCTGCTTTGTACGAGTCATCAGGATAAGGAGCGTTATAAGCAGCGATAACTTCTTCAGATAGGTCACTAGTGCATCCGCCATTCACGATTGTTCCAATATCAAAACGAGGCGACTCTTGCGAGAATTTTTGCCACGCCATGAAAGCATCGCTCAATGGTTGACGCCCTGTAGGTAATCCGGTGTTCCCTACGACCACACGAGAAAATCTTTCAGGAGCGGCACTGACTAATCGGAGGCCTATTAGGCCTCCCCAGTCTTGACCGAAAAACGTAATATTTGATAGATCCAGGTGATCAAACAGAAGTTCTGAGGTCCAAGTAATGTGACGGCCATACGTGTAATCCTCTTTCTCGGTCGGCTTGTCGCTTTTTCCAAAACCAATTAGATCGGGCACAATGACTCTGTTGCCTCCCTCAACTAAGACAGGAATCATGTGTCGGTAAAGGTAACTCCACGATGGTTCACCATGTAAAAGTAGTATGGGATCCGCTTCGGCTGGTCCTTCATCTAGGTAGTGCATTCTGAGTTCGCCACCCTCAGTATCAGAAACGTTCACATAATTTTCCGCAAAGGCGTAATTTTGGAGATCTGCAAAGTTTTCCTCAGGGGTTCTCAAAGCTTTCATGGTTCATTCTCCTTTAGTGATTTCAACGCGGTGAAGATCGTCACCGACTTCGATTTGGCCAGAAAAATGTTGAGCAGCGAGATCAATCCAGTCTTGCCCATCTGCAGCGGGACTTGTCATACTTAGATCTGGAACATAATGCGTCATTATTAAAGTGGACATTCCACCCTTTTGAGCGGTTTGAGCTGCTTCTTCAGGTGAAGAATGGTAATCAAGGATGTCTTGAGCTCTGAGGTTAGGCGACAGTCTCACAAGGTCTTTTCGTATAACTGTATGCACTAGAGCGTCGGAGCCATCACAGAGGGAATCCAATCCAGCGCAGGGAAGGGTGTCACCCGCAGTAACCACCGATACCTCCTCATAGGTGAAACGGTAACCAATGGTTGGTTCAACGGGCTTATGGTCGGTTGGGGCGCATTCAATAGCTACATTTCCTTCGAGTGAGACCACTCCTTCAGCTACTTCAATTACATTAAGCAGGGGAGGGAGATTCAGATCGTCATGATGGTCCATACGATATTTCACGTCCCTACTTAATGAAGCGAGAATGGCGTCTACCACATCCTGAGTTCCTAGTGGACCAACAATAGTCAGTGTTTCATCCGGGGGGCCCAGAATCCAGTAACTAGTGATCACATCATTCAAATCTGTAATGTGGTCACTGTGCAGATGAGTGAGCAGTACTCCGTCTAATTCTCCGATTCCAACCAACGCACCTGCTAACCGCATGAGAACACCTCTGCCGGTGTCAACTAAGTACTTTTCACTGCCAGCACTAATTAAAGTGGCGGGACCAGCTCTATTGGGGCTGGGGATAGGGCTTCCAGTACCGAGAAGCGTGACCGTAATCGTCATTGTCTTGCATTCTCCGTTCTCGCTATAGCTTCTTTGGTGCCAGGTGCCCCACGAGAAAGTAATTGAATGACTATTTCGTGGAGAGTCCCAGTAAAAGGAAAAGCCCCGCTGTATCGGGTTGAAACCTGTGAGCCATGATCAGATCCGATACTTTGACCAATTGAAGAAACCATGCGCATATAAAGAGGTAAATCTGCTCTGCCAGAGGGAGTGTCATTTACTTTTAATTCAAATGATCCTGCTCTTCCTTCGCCACGACGGAAAGTCACAGTCAAAATTGAATCCCCTTCAGGTATTTCCATCTCAGATTCAACGATTGTATGGTCATCAAACGCGTTGTAATCAACTACAAGTCGGTTGTTCTGAATGAAAATAGACATTCCAGAATTGATGTTTCCTGTAGCCCAAAGCACTCCCTCAGATGAGGCATCGCTGGAAATTCGTGCAGTTAATTCCCAACTTCTCCCACCGACTGCTGCTGAGGCTTGCGCAGTTACCGGTGACATTGGAGGGCGGTAAACATACCTTCGGTTGGCGGGATGAGGGGATCTATCGCGAAATCGTGCTCCAAAAAGTTCAAGGGCCCGTTCATCTATAGGAAGAACCCCGTTTCGTTCCGCTTCACTCCACCAGAGCTCAATTAATTCGTCGAGTTTCTCTGGTTGCTGGTCAGCAAGATTGACACACTCCGACATATCATCGGCTAGGTGGTAAAGCTCCCATGGTTCAGTGTCAAAATCTGCTCCAGCTTCATGCTTGCAGACAGCCTTCCATTTTCCAGCAACTAACGCTCGGCTTCCATTTTGCTCGAAATACTGCAAAGTGTTAGTAGCTGGAGCTTCAGAGTCAGTCAAAATATTAACGAAGGAATGTCCCGTAATTGGCATTTGGTCATACCCCTTTATTTGTTCAGGGGCGCTAATGCCGATTAGTTCATAAATGGTTGGGACGATGTCAGAAACATTGACAAATTGGTTCCTTAGAGACCCTGCCTGCTCTTCATTCAGCCCTTTTGGCCAGTGAAAAACTAATGGTACATGTACACCACCTTCATGAGTGTTTTGTTTATACCACTTGAAGGGAGAATTACCGCACTGTGCCCATCCCCAAGGATAATTAGTGTGGCTGCGTGGCCCGCCAATGTCATCAATACGTTCAATAGCTTCATCCGGGCTTTCTAAGATTCCATTGAAAAATTTCATTTCGTGCATTACGCCAAAGGGGCCACCTTCTTGAGAGGCGCCATTATCAGCTAAAACAAGCAAAATGGTGTTATCCAATTGCCCCATAGCGGATAGCCCATCAACTAATTTCCCGATCTGGTCATCAGTGTGGTCCAAAAAAGCAGCAAAGGCTTCTTGAAGTCTCGCTGCAAGTTTTTTCTGGTTCTCCGGTAAATCTTCCCAGGCGTCAACCCCAGGGTTTCGTGGAGCGAGTTGTGTTCCTTCAGGGATGACACCCAATTCAATCTGTTTTTGGTAGCAGCGCTCCCGCATGACATCCCAGCCTTCATCAAAAGCGCCACGGTATTTCTCTAGATATTCGGGTGGCGCTTGATGTGGGGCGTGAGTAGCGCCAAAAGGCAGATAAGCAAAAAATGGACGATCAGGTCGGATTCCTTTGCTGTCGGAAATCATCCTTAGGAGTTGATCTACGAGATCTTCACTTAGGTGATAACCCTCTTCAGGGCTCTTGGGGGGATCAATATAGTGGTTGTCCACGGTTAGTTCTGGATGAAATTGATCGGTTTCACCTTCAAGAAAACCGTAAAAGCGATCAAAACCACGTTGAACCGGCCATTGGTCAAATGGTCCAGCGGCAGATGTGTCTTCCATAGGGGCAAGATGCCACTTGCCCGTACAGAACGTGGCGTACCCTTTCGAAGACAATACTTCTGCAATTGTTCCCGCATGATTAGAAATATGCCCAAGTTGATGAGGGAAGCCAGACTGCCAATTGGAAACTCCACGCATTCCTACCGCATGTTGAGACCGACCGGTTAATAACGAGGCACGTGTCGGGGAACATAATGGTGTCACATGAAAGTTTGTGAACTGTAAACCATTTTGAGCGAGAGAGTTAACGTTTTCGGTGTCTATCTCAGATCCGTAACAGCCAAATTGGGCGAAACCAGTGTCATCTAAAAGAACAAATATAACGTTCGGGGCATCCTCACCCGGGTGGGGTGGCTCAGGGAACCAAGCTTCCGAATCTTCAAGTGTTCTACCAATTTTCCCTTCAAATGTTTGTTTCATCAAACTCCGACCTTCTCGTCTAACAATTTCATTATTTCCCGAGCAACCATCGGCCCAGCATTTTGATTTTGACCAGTCACGATATTTCCGTCTACTTCCCAATGATTAGCGAGCGGATCTCGCCTTCTATGTGTGCACTGAAAATCTGCACCTAGTTCCCTTAATTCTTTTTCAGGATGATGGGGAGTGGTTTCGATCCCAAGCTCCCTAACTTGTTTGTCAGTTACTGCAGTGATTCTGCGCCCTTTAACTAAAGGATTACCTTCAGCATCTTTGGCCTTCAAGAATCCAAGCGGACCATGACACACTCCGCCTAGAACTAGATTTTTAGCATTCGCTTCGGTTACCTTTTCCCCGATCACGTCAGAGAAACCAAGATCGAATGCAGCACCCCATCCACCAGAAAAGAAGATGACATCGTAATCGTCGACCTCAATATCAGAAACACATATTGAATTCCTTACTTTAGATCTCAATTCAGTGTCAGCAAGAAAACGATCGTCATGCTCGGATCGGGGGACAGCACGCAAAGACATTGGATCTACAGCAATTTCTCCACCTTTAGGGCTGGCAAGATCAACCTCAATGCCTGCATCAGAGAACAAGTAGTAGGGGACAGTCATTTCAGATGCGAACAGACCAGTTGGTTTTCCAACATCAAGCCACGCATGGTTTGTGCAAACAATTAAAGCTCTTAAACCCTTACTTTTCAACGTGTAGCTTTCGGTGTCATGCGGATGCATACCAAGTTTTCTGACCAGTCTCCTTAAAGCTCTCGCTACAGGAGGAGGCGACTTTCTTGGAAGTTGCTCAACAGGAGGATTACGTTTTTCATACGGCCAAGGGTTATTTCGTACCGGCACAGAACGCTCCGCTTCTTGGGCTAATTGCTGTTTCAAATAAGCGAAGACTTCTTGAGCAGAATCAGAGTCTTGCAGATTATTTACTTCAATGGGGTCAACGGTTAGATCATATAACTCCCATTGATCTGGTATCGGTTCAGTTCTGTAAGTATCGCCGCCACGTAATGGGCTCGCTGATAAATGAGAGACATGCGGAGTTGACCAAGTTTCAGGGTCGTCAAAGGCTCGAACTATTTTCCAGAGATGACCCTTTCCCTCTTCGACTATCTCTCGAGGAACTAAAGTGACTATCCCTTCAAAGTTGCATGCAACATGGGCAGGTACTTGAATGCGTAGCGGTGGAGGTGGGTTCTTGTTCATCCCAAGTGCTCTAGCCATACCTGAAGCTAAGGTGTCACCTTCTAGCATGTTGTCTCTTGTCATGAAATACACAGAACGTTCAGAAAGAGATGCAGAATCCTCACCGTTTACAAATGCGGAAAGATCTCGTCCAGGAAGGGCATGAACCTCACTGAAGTTGTCGGAAAGCTCTTGTGATAGTTGTTGTTGGTCTAACCCGGCAAGACTAAGAGCGGTTGGTATCAAGTCAACATGGGATGTTGGCGTACTTTCAACTACTTGTGAAACTGTCGGGTTTTGCCCAATGCGAACAATTTGGAAAGGAACTCGGGCAGCCTCATCGTAAAGGTTAAACCATTTTTGATGGAGTCCGCCGTGGGAGCCGAGAAGATCACCGTGGTCAGCAGTGCGGAACAATACTGTTTCTCCTTCGTTTCCGTCTGTGACTGCTTGACGAACCCGGTCAAGAGGTGCGTCTACCTCAAGGTGGAGACGGTAGTAAAGGTTTCGGTATTCTTGTTCGTTTTCTTCGTAAACTTCTCTCAGCGTTCGTGTAGGCCCGTAGCCGGAGTAGTAGGAATGTTTATAAGCGATTTGTGCTGCAGGTTTAGTGGAAAGATCCTCATGACGTGTTGGAGATTCAGGAATATCTGGCGGCAGAAGGTCAGTTTCTGTCAAGGGAGAGATATCTCGACGTTTCCATGCGGGAAACAAAACGATGTCATGCGGGTTAACGAAACTCGCAACAAGTAAGAACGGTCGTAGCGCTTGAGGATCTCCTTCTCGCCTTAACTGGTACCTGTTTTCTAGCCAAGCAACAATACGGTCTGCGATAAGACCGTCGCGTATGGCCCCGGAATTTGCTAACGGAGCACCGTGAGGTTCAGGTCCCACCCAACCGTCAAATCCATACGGGTCCAGTGGGTTGGCATCAAGGTAGGCTTCAACCGCTGAATCAATAATCTCGCCTTTGTCAGTGTTAGTGGCAAGCGGCAATCCAGTTTCTGGATCAGTCAAATCGGCATGACTTATGTGCCATTTCCCGTCGTAATGCGTGTCGTAACCCGCAGCTCTGAACCAGTGGCCAAGAGTTGGCACTTCTCCTTGTCGAAGCCACCTCATGCGGGTATCTGAGTAAGCTTTACCGAGCCCATCGGTTTGAGTAACTCCATGAAGATCGGGGTATTGACCAGTGAACAATGTTGGACGGCTGGGCACACAGGCTAAAGAGCCGGTGTAGTGGCGAAGAAAAGTGATGCCGTTTTCTTCAAACCATTTTCTTCCCGTCAATGCCGTATCTCGCCAGGCTTTTACCTCTTCGCCTTCATATGGAGTAGGGGCGCGTTCTTCATCAGTCATTATTATGACAATGTCAGGTTTGTTCATGAGGATACTCCGGTCGTGTTACGAGATTCTTCTATGAATTTCTTCAGATCTTTCATCATTTTCTTGTTTATGCGACCAACTATGGTGCCGACTATTAAAGCGGGAAGATTTGCTGGAGGTCGGATCGGTAGCAACTCAACGGTGAGACTTATTTTGGTTCCAGATCCATCAGGTTCAAGCAGCCATCGGTTAGTTACCCGACGAAAAACCGGTGGGAAACCAGAGAGAGTGTAGGCCAGCACTTGGTTTTCTTCCCATTCAGTGATGGTTTCAACGATCGTGTTTGACCCTTGTTGTATACGTCGAGCGCAGCCAATACCTGAGCTTCTTTCAGTTAATTGAGAAGAATGACTTACAAAAGTAGCCCATTGTGAAATCTGGTCAAATTTTGACAATGTTTCCCAAATCTCACCTGGTGGCACATTCATAGATATTTGTTTTGTTACAGCAACCATTAACTGTCCTCTTTTAGACCTAAAGGTGCACCGGTAATGCCTCTTATGCATTCTTCTGCTTCAGAAGCAATTTGGGCTACGACTTCAGAAGCTGGAAGGACGCTGTCGATTAAGCCAGCGATATTTCCTGCCCCGTTCATTGAAATACCTTCTTTTCCACCGCGGTCCGTTGCGAGAGATCCAATAGTTAAGCCAGTAAGCACGGGTTGAAGTGGCATAGGGAGTGGGTCTAGGTCATTATTTTCCCAAGCTTCAGTCCACTTATTTGGGAGCATGCGGAAACGTTTGCCGGTGTAAGAGCGGCTTATAACAGGGGATTGGTCTGCGGCAGCAACTATTCCAGCTTTCTGCCATCCTTGTATTCCTGCTTCTTCTGTAGCGAGAAAGCGTGTTCCGATCCACACTGCTTGACACCCCATCACGAGGGATGCTGCAAGCCCACGGCCATCACCAATTCCTCCGGCAGCTACAACCGGAACATCAACAGCATCTAGGACTTGTGGTAGGAGTGCCATTGTTCCTACATGTCCTGTGTGCCCGCCACCTTCGGTTCCTTGCGCTATAACAACTTCTGCACCGTCTTTAACTACGCTCACGGCTTGTTTTGTGTTTCCGACGACAGACATGACGACAACTCCTGCGTCTTGAAGTCTTTTGGCTATAAATCCCGGTGACCCTAAGGCTCCGACAAAAACGGGAACATTTTCTTCCATTACGACTTCAATTTGGGCTTCCGCATCGGTGCCTAAAGCATTTCTGTCTAAATCCGGGGATATTGCGGCATGATCAACTCCTAATTCTTCGGCGATATCTTGCGCTGCTTTTCTATGTTCTTCTGGAATGAGCTCCGCCACATCTGCCATTTTGGTTCCGCCTTGGTCGATTCGGGTGGGCAGAATTAGATCAACACCAAATGGTTTATCAGTGAGGTCGTATGTTTTTCGAACCACTTGCCTTATTTCGTCAGCAGACATCGAAGTGCATCCTAAAACTCCAAGTCCGCCTGCGTTAGAGACTGCAGCGACTAGTTCGGGTCCGGCGATAGGTCCCATTCCAGCAGAGAAGATCGGTAGTTCGATGCCAAGTTGGGAGCAAAGGGGAGTTTTTAACATATTCACTATCTATTTTCTAGTCACTAAGTTGGGTGTTATCGAGTGAGTCGTTAGCTGAACCAATTTTTTTCAGTCGGGCGGTGAATCCCACGTATTCCCAAACGAGTTCTTCACCTTCTCGCCATCTCTTCACTTCAATTGGAAGCCCCTCTGGTCTTAAGACATGAGTTTGATTCTCGTACGTGGCTTTTACTTTTATCGGTGTTTTGTAGTCAGCTGCCATAACGTCGTTGACTCCGTTTTCTTCTGTTCCGTCACAACGCATATCGTGAATTACTCCACCGCTAGTAATGATGATTCGGTCTCCGCTTTGTTCGATGCGTTGTATTGAGCCAAGAATTAGGTGTTCTTGTTGTAACTCGCCGTCTACCTGGACTTCGTAGACTCTCCATACACCCCTTAGATCCGGCGCAGAATCTACAAGATTTGTGGTACAAGTAGAAAGAAATGGATCAGGAAATTCTTTAAAGCCACCTTCGGGTGTATTTATTACGGGAACTGAATCTGGAGAGTCTCCACTCAATAAAGGTGATTTTTCGTTCATGTTTCTACTTTTGTTCAAAAACTGTTCTTTTAAAACCCAGAACTGAAGTTACTCAATAGTAACTTGCAGTGCAAGTCTTGCTAGTTTTCAAAAACACACTTTCAAGGTAGAAAATTGATTGACAAGGGAAAGTAGGAAATCAATGTTTAATAACCGAATCACTGAACTTTTAGGGGTAGAAATTCCAATAGTTCAAGCTCCAATGGGATGGATATCTCGCGCACAACTTGCCTCCGCAGTATCTAACGCTGGCGCTATGGGAATCATTGAAACATCCTCAGGAGAATTGGATGCAATACGTGAAGAAATAAGAAAGATGTCTGACCTAACCGACAAACCTTTTGGCGTAAACATAGCTCAAGCTTTTGTTCGAGATCCCGACATCGTCGATTTTGTAATTGACCAGGGAGTCAAGTTTGTGACGACTTCTGCTGGAAACCCGATGCAATACACTTCGCAACTTAAAGAAGCCGGATTAACGGTATTCCATGTCGTTCCAACTCTCTATGG
>Ga0207993_1000895_pt1 | contig 11657 bp, 9 predicted proteins | sample ETN01SmetaG_2_FD_185791 | JGI IMG/M metagenome (GOLD analysis project Ga0207993, IMG submission 185791) | Marine microbial and viral communities from oxygen minimum zone, Eastern Pacific Ocean - ETNP2014F12-01SV265 (SPAdes) (version 2) | ecosystem: Environmental > Aquatic > Marine > Oceanic ...
TCAACTCTACAACATCAACATCGCAGTAATATGTTTCTGACAGCTGTCTTTTAAGAACTACCGATCCACTCTGTAAGTCTTTTGAAGCAATAACAGCATGCTGTCCAACTCTCTCTGCTTCTTCGGCGTCTACATCGGATACATCGGCTAAAAATGATCTTTGTAAATACCCAAAGGTGTCTGCTCTAACCCTTGCACCATCAATATGTTCTGAAACTATGTTTGTTAATGTATCACCTAGCGCTCCTGAGCCTGAGAGTTGAATATTCCCATGACTATCTTTTTTTCCTGCCAAGCCAGAGCCTGTTTCGCTAGCATAGGTTTGAAGAAAATATTCCCCCTCTTCATTGTGAATCCCCTCAGAGACAGCTACCACACATCTGCCAAGTGAATCATATACTTCTTTTACTTCTTTTAAAAAGTCATCAATTTTAAATACCTTTTCTGGAACGTATACCAAGTGTGGCCCATCTTCTTCTGTAGATTTACCTAAAGTGCTCGCAGCAGTTAGCCAACCTGCATGCCTACCCATTAAAACATTTATTTTAATTCCCCTTAGGCTCCTGTTGTCTGCGTCGTCACCCTGAAAAGCATGCGCTACAAATCGAGCTGCTGAACCGTAACCGGGACAGTGGTCCGTTTCGAGTAAATCATTATCAATTGTTTTAGGTATATGAAATGCCTTCATCTCATACCCAATAGACTTAGCTCCTTCAGAAACAAGGTTTGCTGTTTCAGCAGAATCATTACCTCCTATATAAAAGAAATTTCTAATATTTTCTTTTTCAAATATTGAAACAAGCTTTTCTATATCAGAGTCTGTAGGTTTTTTTCTAACAGATCCCAAAGCTGCAGCGGGTGTTTTGCCCATGCCGTAAAGTTGTGCTTCAGAAAGATTGGAAAGGTCTACAAAATCTTCATTCAACATTCCCTCTAGACCGTGCTTTGCTCCGAGGATTTCTGCAAAATCAGAATTGGTTGCTTCTTTAATAAAGCCGACCAATGATCTGTTTATGACAGCTGTTGGACCTCCTGATTGTCCAATAACTGCTTTGCCTTGTGGCATTTCTTAGCTCCCGTTTTGGTATACAGATATAAAGCTTAAATAGGAATCAGCAATTTCTGAAACAGCTTCTTCGCGCGATTTATCACCGCTATGCCACCCTTTAAGTGAATTCCAAAATATTGATCTTCCAATTGCAAATCCTTTATAGCCATCTACAGAAGAGCCGGCTCTTAGCCATTCATTAACCTTCTCATCGTTTGCTCCCCTGCCAAGAACAACTGCTATTACATCTTCTCTTCCACCATCTTTGATAACTTTCGAAACATTCTCATTATCTTCAACTGTATCCAAGCCCTCAATTTTCCAAATATCTGGGTCAGCTCCTCTTTCTCTCATTTCTTCAACAACTTGAACTGCTAGTTTTGGTCTTATCTCAGAATCATATCTTGCTTGGTCTCCGTCAACACTTTCTAGTTGTTCCTCTGTTGCCGGTACTAAGAACTCAAGAAGAAACTTTCTCTCGTTTTCATCTAACCATTTTGAAAGAGTTTTTATTCTCTCACCCTGCACTTCTCTAGTTTCTGAATCATCACTTGGATTCCAACGTACAAGTATTTTTACAAAATCAGCATCTACTTCTTTTATTTTTTCGCCAAATTCGTCTCCGTATTCAAAATCAAAGATTTTTTGCCCAGATTTTTCAACTGGAGCTGCGAATTTTATACCCATTTCTTTAGCTTTTTGTTGAACTTGAAGTCCGAAAGTTTCGTCAACAAGAATCGCCGGGTCTCCACCGCTTATACCCTTATTTTGAGCTTGAAGAAAACCATCAAAAATAATGTCTTTCATAGAAGAAACTCTTGCAGCCTCTTCATCAGTAGGAGGCCTGCCTTCAACTCCAAGAAGCCCTTTTGTTAAAGTTCCTCTATGGTCAAATGCGAGTATGTATAAATCGTTTAAATACCCTTTCATAAATTCTCCTTTTAAACTTTTTGATTTGTATTTTTTCTAGTAAAAATAAAAACCATTATTACTAAAACCAATAATGATATTAATAGTAAATAGTCTGAATATGGGTTGGTTTGTATACTTTCTTCAAATATTGAAGAGATTTCTTCAACAAGTTGAACCGTAGTAGTTCCCCAGTTGCTAGCAAGGGTGTCGTTCAAGAAGAAAACATTAGAGTTTTCTACTGCTGTGATGCTTCCCCAACCTTCTCTAATTGAAAGATCTTTGTTTAAGTAGTCTGTGTGACCAACAATTATATAGTCAGGGTTGGACTCGATAATCATTTCCTCGGTCAACGCTGGGTATCCACCTCCATAGGGGTCTTCTTCTGAGTTAGCAATATTTGAAACACCTAGTGTATTGTAAATTTCTCCTATTAGTGATTCCTTGTTGATGCTATAAACTCCATATGAATAACCAATTTCGTGATAAATAGAAATATTTTCATAATTAGCATTGTTTAATATTTGGTTTATTTCACTTTTCATTTCTCTAATTTTCGCTGAAGCCTCGCTTTGTTTGTTTACTAATTCACCAATGGTGGATATCTGAGAGTAAACATCATCGAAATTCTTTGCTGGAGGAAGTAGTAAGTGTTTAATCTCTTGACTTTCTAACCCTTCTACTATTCCATTAAAATCAAAAGCAACAATCACTATATCTGGATTTAGTGGTACTAGCTCTTCAGCGGTTACTGTATAAGCATCTACCCTTTGAATGGGGAAGTCTACCTTTGAAAATGCATCTACAGCAATTAAGGTGTCCTGTGCCTCTAGTGACTGAATAATTTCAGTGTGTGTTGTTGATAAAGAAATAATTTTTAGTTCTTCCCTATCAAGTACTGGTCCCGAGCACATCGATAAAAACAAAGCAAAAAGAAGTGATTTTATACTCATAGTTTCCTTTCTTGCATTGAGAAGGTAACGAAACTTAACTACTCCTCTTAAGGTTTTTATATAGACTCGTCTTCTTCGTTTTCTGTGTTTTTTAAAGCATCCATTAATGTGGGTTCTTCTATATCTCGTGGTACATCGGGTCTTGGAAGATCTGTTTTTGGAATTTCGATTTCCTCAGGTTTGTTTTCTCTAACTTTTTTAATGGAGTTAACAAAAGACATCAAAACCGTTTCTTTGTCATCTTGGTTTTCTTTTGTTTTTTTATTAATTTTTTGTTTTTGAGGTGTCTCAAGATGAGATTCTTCTAGAACAACAACCTCTATACCCCCAACTAAATCAGAAACAAGATTGTAAAAGAAAGCACCAATTGTTGCCAAAGCTGTTTGTGTCAGCATATACACAGCAGCAAGAGATACCACACTTGTAAATAAAGTTTCTATGTTTCCAACCAATGAAGCATCTTGATCAAGAAGTGCCAATCTTCTTGCTATGTCTTCAAGGCCCTGTGGAACGCCTGCGTTAACAAGAAGGACCCATAATATTGATAGTCCTAAAACAACAGTTAGGGAAACTATAAAGTTTAAAACTAGAGTTACTTTTAAAACCGTCCAAGGGTCTATTTTTCTAATTATTCTTCTTACTCTGTTTACTCTTACCATCTTTAACTCTTTATTGGAATGAAAGCTGAAACCTCTTCTTCAGAGGAGAGCTTCATTACTCTTACGCCTTGTGCCGACCTACTCATTTGTTTAATTTGCTTTACAGCACATCTTATAGCTGTTCCACCAGTACTCATAAGCATAACCTCTGTATCTTCATCAACAGAGCGTGCTCCTATTAAATTTCCCTTTGCATCTGTAACCTTTAAAGCCTTAACGCCCATTCCTCCACGGCCTGCTTTTCTAAATTCGTCTAATTTTGTTCTTTTTCCATATCCTTTAGCTGTAATAAAAAGAAGAGTTTCGTCTCTTGAGGTTGCAGCTCCAACTACCTTGTCTCCTTCTCTTAATTTTATGCCCCTTACTCCCATTGCGGTTCTGCCTTGAGGTTTAAGTTTTTCTTCTGCGAATCTAATTGCCTGACCTTTTTGTGAAACTAATATTACATCTTCATCTCCAGAGGTTGTTTTCACAGAAACCACCCTATCGTCATCTTTTAATTTAATTGCTTGGAGTGATTTGTAATTTGAATCGAACTCTTTAAACTTTGACTTCTTAACTGTTCCCTTTTCTGTCATTATTAAAAGAAACTTCTCGGTCTCGTAATCTCTAGTGTCAATAATTGCTTGTACTTTCTCATCTTGACCCATAGACAATACATTTTGAATTAGTGAGCCCCTTGCTGTTCTGTTTGTTTTAGGAATTTCATGTGCTTTGGCTCTATATACTTTTCCTTGATCAGTAAAAAACAGTAGGTAGGAGTGTACTGATGTGGACAGTAGGTGTTCTATGACGTCCTCATCTGAAGAAGCTGCTTTTACTCCCTTTCCTCCCCTTCCTTGCTTTTTGTAAGAAGTAGAAGGAACTGACTTTACATACCCGTTAGATGAAACCGAAACAATGATTTCCTCATCTTCAATAAGGTCTTCTATCGAAACCTCTCCAACATCAGGAACAATTCTTGACCTTCTTTCGTCACCAAATTTTTCAGTTATTGCTTCTAGTTCTTCTATTAGTATCTTGTCTTGCTTAGCTCGACTTTTTAAGATAGCTCCAAGGTCTTTGATGGTTTCTTTTAGCTCTTTCTTTTCTTCTTCAAGTTTTTCCATTTCAAGAGCGGTTAATCTTCTAAGTGGCATGTCTAGAATGTGAGAAGCTTGTATTTCAGAAAGCTTAAATTTAGTCATGAGTGATTTTCTTGCAGTGTCTACGTCTTTTGATGATTTTATAACCTTTATTATTTGATCAATCTTGTTTAGTGCAAGAAGAAGTCCTTCAACTATGTGTAGTCTGCTTTCTGCTTTTTGAAGTCTGTATTTTGTCCTTCTTTGAATTACATCAATTTGGTGATCTATATAATAATTTACTAGTTCTGGAACTGATAAAACTTTTGGAACACCTTCAACTAAAGCTACAGAGTTAACAGAAAACGTATCCTGAAGTTGTGTCTGCTTGAAAAGTTGATTTAATACAACCTGTGGTACTGCGTCTCTTTTAAGCTCAATAACCAGTCGGGTCCCGTTTCTATCACTACTTTCGTTTCTTAAATCTGAAATTCCAACAAGTTTTTTGTCTTGTACTAATGTTGCAATTTTTTCCATAATCCTATCTGTAGACGCCTGGTAAGGAAGCTCTTTAACCACTATGGCAGACCTTCCTCTACCCAGTTCTTCTACATCAGCAACAGCTCTTATTTTTATAGACCCTCGACCTTTTAATATTGCGTCTTTTATTGTTGGTGTGTCTACAACAAGACCTCCTGTGGGAAAGTCTGGTCCCTTAATAATTTTTAGATAATCCCTAGGCTTAACATCTTTGTTTGAAACTGTGAATTTTACAGCTTCAGTAATTTCTCTCAGGTTATAGGGGGGCATGTTTGTGGCCATAGCAACTGCAATTCCCTCAGCACCGTTAACAAGTAAGTTTGGAAACCTAGCAGGCAAGACTTTAGGCTCAGAGGTTTCTCCAGAATAGTTTGGTTCAAAGTTAACAGTGTCCTCATCTATTCCATCAAGAAGCTGGGAAGATAAAGAAGACATTCTAGACTCTGTGTATCTCATTGCGGCAGGAGGGTCGTCTGGGGTTCCGAAGTTTCCCTGTGGCTCAATTAACGGATATCTCGTACTAAAGTTTTGGCCAAGTCGGACCAGGGTTCCATAGATAGCATCATTACCATGTGGGTGATAGTTACCCATTACGTCACCAACAACCTTTGAACATTTTCTGAATGGTCCAGTAGGTCTTATTCCAGTTTCATACATTGAATATAGTATTCTTCTCTGAACTGGTTTTAAACCATCCTTTACGTCTGGAAGTGCCCTTGAGACAATAACAGACATTGCATAATCTAAAAATGATTTTGATATTTCGTCTTCAACAGCAATGGTTCCGTTATTTGGGTTTTCCACAGGTTTCTCGATTTGTGTTGAGCTTGTTTGTTTTTTCTTTGGTGTTGGTTTTTTTGTAGCTGCTTTTTTCTTTGGTGTTGGTTTTTTTGTAGCTGCTTTTTTCTTTGGTGTTGGTTTTTTATCTGGCATTATACGTCCAAAAACCTTACGTCTTTTGCATTCTTTTCTATAAATTGTTTTCTTTTCGAAACATCATTTCCCATAAGTATTTCGAACATATCTGATGCCTTAGCCATAGCGCCCTTTGCGTCTGCAAGTGTTACTTTTATTAATGTCCTGGTTTCTGGATTCATTGCGGTTTCCCAAAGTTCTCCAGCGTTCATTTCTCCCAGGCCTTTAAATCTGCTTATGTCGAATTTTTTATTCTTATTTTCTTTTTTAAACTTTGTTAAAGCCTCATCGTCTTTTAGGTATGTTATTCCAGAAGAGGCTTTTAATCTATAAAGGGGTGGTTCTGATATCCAAACTTTTCCTCCGGTGATCAAGCCAGGCATGAATTTAAAAAAGAAGGTTAGTAAAAGTGTGCGTATGTGTGCTCCGTCAACATCTGCATCAGTAAGAAAAATAATTTTATCATACCTTGATTCGTCTCCATTAAACTGAGTTTTAATGCCTGTACCAATGGCCTTTATTAAAGCACTTATTTCTTCATTTTGAAGAGCTCTGTTTTCTGTAACTTTTTGAACGTTTATAATTTTTCCTCTAATAGGAAGAATCGCCTGCACCCTTGAATCTCTAGCTTGTTTTGCTGGACCTGCGGCAGAGTCCCCCTCAACAATAAACAACTCACTTTCAGTTGGGTCTGTTGATGAGCAATCAGCAAGTTTTCCAGGAAGTCCTGATGTTTCTAAAATGCTTTTTCTTTTGGTTAGTTCTCTAGCTTTTTTTGCACTCATCCTTGCTTTTGCGGCAAGAGCACATCTTTCTACTATTGCTCTACCGTCTTTTGTGTTTTTAGAAAGCCATTTTGGAAATTCTTCATTAATAAGAACCTGGACACGTGATTTCATTTCTGTATTTCCAAGTTTTGTTTTTGTTTGGCCTTCAAACTGTGGCTCTTTAACTCGCACTGAAACAACACCTGTCATACCCTCTCTGATATCGTCTCCAGTCAAAGATATATCTGAGTGTAGGTTTCTCTTTTTTGCAAAATCATTTATGGCTTTTGTTACTGCTGTTCTGAGGCCCTCTTCGTGGGTTCCACCTTCGAGTGTGTGTATGTTGTTTGCGAAGCTTTTAACGGTTACGTCGTCTTCGTTTTTCCACTGAAGAGCAACTTCTATTTCTGAATCTTTTGTTTGGTCTGAAAAAGAAATGATTTTACCGTGTAAAGTTTCAAAACCTTCATTTAAATATTCAACAAAATCTACAAGACCTCCTTTGTAGTGGTACTCCTCTTTTGTGGGTGGTTTTACTCTGTTGTCAGTTAGAATTATTTTTAATCCTTTATTTAAAAATGCAGTTTGTCGAAGTCTTTCAGCAACAATTTCATAATCATATGTCTGGGTCTCGTCAAATATTTCCGGATCAGCAAGAAAATTGACTTTAGTTCCTGTTTTTTTAGAAACTTTCCCTCTTTTAATTTTTGATTTTGGTTTACCAAGGTCAAACTCTTGGTTCCAAAAGTGACCGTCTCTCTGAACCTGGACTTTTACAAAGGTTGAAAGTGCATTCACAACAGATATTCCAACACCATGTAAACCTCCACTTACTGTGTAGGCACCAGATTCAAACTTACCTCCGGCATGAAGAGTTGTAAGCACTGTGGTGAGAGCAGATATTTTTGTTTTTGGGTGTGGTTTAACAGGGATACCGCTGCCGTCATCTTCTACTGTAACAGATCCATTCTTCTCTAAAGACACTGTTATTTTTGAACACCTGCCGGCCATTGCTTCATCTACAGAGTTATCGACTACCTCCCATATCAAATGATGTAAGCCGTTTGGACCTGTTGATCCTATGTACATGGCTGGTCTTTTTCTAACCGCCTCAAGACCCTCAAGAATTTTTATATCTTTTGAATCATAACTATTTGAATCTTTTTTAGACACGAACTATCTCCAAGATACGCTTCTGTTTGTTTACTTTACAGCCCCTGCTGAACTCTTATTTTAGTAGATTTACCAACTATTGCTTGTCATTAAACATTTGAATTTTTAGTCCTTTAAGCTTTATTTTGGTGTGTTTTTCAATGTTTAATATTATTTTTTGCTCTTCTAGTTCTAATAAGTTTTTTAACCTGTTGTTTTGAACATATACAATAAAAACATCTCCCAACACAGGTCCTGGAGTAATGTCTTGTGACCAGGAAAAGTTACTTTTCTTTATGTAGCTTTCTATTTTTTTAGATTTAGAAAAATCTATTCCTGAATCATTTGGGTTAATTCTCGTAGGTTCTTTAATAACCACTTTTACTGATTGGTTCTTACTGGCATTAAGAGATATTTGTATTTCTCTTCTTCTCCCTGTATCACAGCTGGTTTATCGTTGCCGGAAAACCTTAGGTAAACCTTACTCCCCTCTAGAACCTCTATTCCTTGTATGAGGTAGTTTGGATTAAAAGATATTTCAAAACTAGAAACGTCGCCCACATCAAGTCCGAGAATATTGATATCAACCTCCTCAACGCCTCCACCTATGTCTTTGTTTGTGGAATAAATGTGTAAGTTGTTTTCATCTATTACTTTTAAGGTTACAGGTATAAAACCCTCAGCTACAACGGTTGAACGATCAAGTGAATCTAGTATTGTTTTTTTATCTATCTCTAAGGAGAAGAGGTTTTCTTTCGGAAAAAGTGCTTTGTATTCTGGAAACTTCCCCTCTAGTTTTCTAACAGATGTGTAATACCTTTCGTTGTAGAAGTGTAGCTCTCGTTCTGTTGAGTTTATATTTATTTCCTCTTCCTCTTCAAATAACTTAATGGTTTCGTTTAACGACCTAAAAGAAACTATTCCTGCGTCGTTTATGGGCAGGTCTGATACTGTTGTGGTTGCTAGTCTGTAACTATCTGTGGATACTAGGTTTGTTTGGTTTTCTTCGTTGTCGAAACATACACCTGTAAGTATTGGTTTTCCGCCCTCCGGGGAGGCCGCTATTCCAACCTTTTTAAGTGCGTTGAACACCTCGAGGGTTTTTAGTTTTTGGCTTGTTTCTGTGTTGTGTGGGTTTTCTAAAAGGCTTTTTGGGTAGGTTAAATGATCTAGTTTTCTTAGTTTGTATTCTGTTTTTTTTGTTTCGATCTTAACCTCGTTTCCTAAATCGGAAAAAACCACATCTCCAACTGGAAGTTTTCTAACCACCTCTGAAAAAACCCTTGAGTTAATTAAGCTTTCTCCCTCAACCATTCCCTCAACTGGAAACTTGGCTTTAATGACTAAATCTAAATCTGTTCCTATCAGTTCACAGAAATTATCAACAACTCGAAGGTAAATTCCCTGTAGAGATGGGTTAGAGGGTTTAACGTCCACAGCTCTAGAAACTGAGAGTACAAATTCTTTTATTTCTTTACTTGTTGTTTTAAATTTCAACTTATTCCTTTATAGATATAACAATAATAAAACCGTTAAAAATGTCTAAAAAAAACTTTTCTATTGAAAAACCAAGGTTAGCGGTGTTTAAAACTTTAAACATTTCACACACCAGAAAAACTTAGTGAACTGTTTTCTATTTTGTTGTTGAAAATGTTTATTTCTCTCTTAAAAGAGTGAGAGCCTTCAACCTTTTTAATAGAAGACAAAACAGTAGAGTGAGATCTGTTTCCAACATAAATTCCTATTTGATTAAGAGAGTATTCGGTGTGTTTTCTCATTAAATATATAAAAAGGTGGCGGGCATTACTGACCTGTTCACTTCTGTTTTTAGACAAAACCAGCCTTTTATCAACCTGGTAGACATTAGAACAGTAATCTAAAATAAACTCAGGGGTTAGTTCCATTATTTTATTTTCAGAATACATAGAAACAAGTTCTGCAACATATTTTGAATTACCAACACCGGTTTGTTTGTTAATTATTAAATTGTTAACCACCCCATTTATTTCCCTAAAGCTTTGGAAATCAAGAGAGAGAAGCAAATCAAACTCCTTTTTTGAAATTAAAGTATTGTCAAAACCTTTGTTGCTGTTTTTAAGAACTTCTAAAAATATTTTTTTATCAGGCTTTTCAATATCTGTTACCAAACCGTTTAAAATTCTAGATATTAATCTCTCCGGGAAACCTTTTAACATCTGAGGTTTTTGATCAGAGGCAAGTACAACAGCTTTTGAGTTATTTAAAAAATAATTAATTGTATGAAAAAGCTCCTCGGACACACCCTTTTTACCAATGAAAAACTGAATATCATCAATTAAAAGAATATCAACAGATCTAATTTTATTTTTAAAGACATCGATATCGTTGTTTTTAATTCCAGAAATATAAGATTCTAAAAAAGATTCAGAATCAATATAAAAAGAAGAAAAACGGGATTTAGATATAGTTTTAAGAAGCTGCGTTTTACCAACACCAGGCTTACCGTAAACAAAAAGAGGGTTGAACCTTTCTCCTGGAGCAGTTACAACATTTTTTGCTGCGGTTATTGCAAGGTTGTTACAACTACCAACAAAAAGGTCGTCAAAAAAACTTAAATCATACAAAGGCTTACTAATTTCTTTTTGTATAACAGGTTCCTCCTTTACTTCGGTATAGGCTGTTTTATCAACATAGGAAGAAAAAGAACTATCAACGACAAAAACACAATCAGACCCACCAACCACTCTTTCAAAAACAGAAGAAATGTTTTTAAGCAGCTTCCTTTCTATTGAAGATTTTACAAAATCCGAACCAACAATAATATTCAATTCTTTTTTGTTTAAAAGTTCAAACCTAAGTTGATCCAACCAATATTTATCAGTTTTGTTAGTAATACTTTTGTTAAGTTCAAAATTAAATTCAACTAAAAGTTTTTCCAGGTTTTTATCACTGTTCATAATTAAATTTAAATTTACTTCACTCTTTAAAAAAAACATAGAGTGCTAAAAACAAATTAAAAATTTCAATAATGTTGAAAACTAGTAAAAAACCCAATAAACAATGGTTTTAATTCGAGTTTGGGGAGTAGAAAACAATCATTTAAGTAGTGTTGTTTATTTCTAGTTAGTATGTTTATCGCGAACCTAAGTTACTTTTCGCGAACTGGTCAAAATAAATTATTTTTTGCTTTGTTTAATTACTTCAATCATTTATTCTTTTAATCAGGTAAAAAATGAAAAGAACATATCAACCTAGTAATAGAAAAAGAAGCAGAAAACACGGTTTTAGATCCAGAATGCGAACAAGAGCTGGTCGCGAAATTCTTAAAAGAAGAAGAAAAAAAGGTCGTAAAATTTTATCTGCCTAGGTTAGCTCGTGAAATTTAGAGCACTTAATAAGAAAATTCATTTTGAAAACCTGAAAAAAGAAGAATTTTGTTTTGCCGCTAAAGATTTAAAAATCTTTGTTAAAGAGAATGATATAAAAACTTCTAGGCTTGGAATAAGCATTTCAAGCAAACAGAGTAATGCGGTTGGCAGAAATAAGTTTAAGAGAAGGACAAGGGAAGCCATAAGGGGCTTTAAAGAAAATAAAAATTTAGACATATTAGTACTTGGAAATAAAGAATCATCAAATCTTTCTTCAAGGGAACTATCAAATATTTTTAAAAA
>Ga0207993_1000899_pt1 | contig 11628 bp, 11 predicted proteins | sample ETN01SmetaG_2_FD_185791 | JGI IMG/M metagenome (GOLD analysis project Ga0207993, IMG submission 185791) | Marine microbial and viral communities from oxygen minimum zone, Eastern Pacific Ocean - ETNP2014F12-01SV265 (SPAdes) (version 2) | ecosystem: Environmental > Aquatic > Marine > Oceanic ...
TGTATCATATACTTTACGAAGTAAATCAACATTTGCGTCTGGTATTTGACTTACTGCTATATAGGGTGATATTTCGTTTGCTGAATTAGTTATTGAAAAATTCAAAGTGTATAAATATTTTTTTCTTATCAAGTTCTCCAATTCGGAATTAACAGAATCTATTCTTGTTTGATTATTTTCAATTTGTGCATTATAAAATATTTCTAGTAAATCTAGATTTTGCATATTATACTTTCTTATTATAGAGTTGTATTCATTTAGAAGATTACTGTTTTCTGATCCAGAAACCTCAAAACTAGAATCAAAAGTACTTAGTCTAGTATTTATTTGTATATCCCCTTCATTACCAAAGAAAGTAATTATATCATTTAGTGAATCTCCATCTTGTTTATCTAGATATAGATAAAAAATATCAGGTTCATTTATATATGTACTTAACTTAAAGTTTCCATCTCCCTTCAAATAGATTGAGTCTAAATTCACTACAATAGAATCTTTTTGAGCTTGAAGGAATAAAGTTCCCTTCATCAATCCATCTACATTTCCAAACACTGACATATTATCTTTGCTTGAGTTACACCCCATTATTAATACAGTTGACATAATTATTAGTGCTTTTTTCATATTATAAATTTATCCAGTATGTAAGTTTTAAATTTAGTGATCTAAGTTGAGGTGTGATTTTATCGTTAGTGTAATAATTATCATTATACACCAAATATAAGTCAGATAATGGAGCAAACCTCCATTGAAACCTTGAATTAATACCTAGATTTTCTGATTGATTCGAATATTGTACATATGTTGTCCAATATAATTGTTTGGTAAACGTAAGTTCAAATTTTGGACTTATAAGCCAAATATTTCTGGTTGTGTATGGTTCAGGCAGTTCAATAGAATCATAATTAAATCTTAACGACATATTAAAAATAGGCTGCCTTCTATAAGATAATCTACTTTGAAGTGAAAATTTAGTTCCATTATAAAATGATCCATATGAAATCTCTGAATTTGAAGTAAAAAGATTTCTGCTAGGAGATTTATATGAAATTGAATAGTCTGTAAAATCATAATATCTGTTTGCTGGAAGAGGTATAGCTCCATCTGTTCTAGTAGGGTCAAATGGGAAAAATAAATAATCTTTTCGCTGTCTTCTTTCAAAATTTAGCTCAGCTTGATTTAAATAATTTATATCTATTGACGTTTGATTGTATGTCAGTTCTTGTTTATTTTGAAAAAGAGGTCTAAATACGAAAGAAGTGAAATGACCAATTTCAATATTTAAAATTTTTTGATTATTTGGATAGATTCTATACTTATATGTTGGTTCAAACTTATAAACACCATACCTTCTAAAATAGCCAAGATCTGATCTATGATTATCACCAACATATGCAGAATAGAAGTTTATAAAATGATTTCTTGAATTTCTTGTAATCCTTAATGAGGTATTTAAGCTTTTTTTGTTATCACTCTTATCGGGTAAAATGGATTTATGAATAAATGCCTTTCCGCTCCAACTTCCATCATTGTTGGCGAGGTTATATTCAGCACCAATGACCCTATTATATCTTTTAGAATCATCAACAAAATCATATTTTTTTGTATTCTCTCTGTTTAAAAGAAAAAACGAAAAGTTTGATCTTGAAAAAACTTTTTTATTAAAAGTTAAAAGAGTATTATTATTTTGAGGTATTTCGTTTTCAATATCTTCAGTAGTAAGAACATTTAGTAGACCAATTCTTGTTGAACTATTAATCTTTCCGCTCAATCTAACCCCAGCCAAAATTTTATTTTCAACCGTTTCACCGTCCTTATTCTTTGCGACTCCTATCCTTCTGGAAAAAAATGCTTGAGATTCTCTTGTTCCAAAATTTGAAAATAAATCAGAGTTTTGAGTGAAAAACTGTCTTTTCTCAGGCAACCTAGTCTCCCACTTAGTTATATTTACAATCTGATCATCGACTTCAACTTGAGAGAAATCAGGATTTATTGTTGCATCAATATTAAGTGAATTACCAATTGGAATTTTAAGATCCAAGCCATAATCAAAATCTTTTGATAAAAAGTCTTTATCAAAATTTTTACTTTGAATAGCATTGATATATGGTATTACAGTAACTGGTTTTTTAGAATTACCTAATGGTTCTTCAAAATTAAATTCACCCATATATGCAAGATTACCAATACTCTGATTTTGAGGAATATTAACCCATGTTGAGTGTTCTAATGATTGAGTATCACTCCTATACATATTAAATCTCCATTTTTTTGTTCCATTTATAAAATAGAGTTGATTAAACGGAATTTTGATTTCCGTTAAATAATAGTCATCGTATAATTTTGATTCAACATACCAAATTGCATCCCATGAAGAATTTCTGTCAGTCCTATAATCTCGATTTCCTCCAGAAACTAAAACATCACCTTTGAGACCAAGGTGATTTGTCTGAAACTGGAATGCGTTTGTAGCATCACTAAATGTATCAAAGATTAATTGAACATAGTCTGCGCTTGCTGTACTAAAGTCTCTTTTCAAAGAGTAAACAGTAAATTCTTTTTCTTTTGTAAATGATTTAACAAGAAAGTATAGATTTTCATCATCAAAAACTGCTTTAAATTCAGTCTGTTTTATTGCTTTTACGTTGTCTGAAGGTCTCCATTGCCAAAAATCATTTCCAATATTTGCTTTTTCCCAAACTTTTTCTGACTCAACCCCGTCAATTGTTATATCATCACTTATATATTTTACAGTATAATCTTGTGCAGATAAAATCTTGCAAATAGCAATCAACAATAGAGTAAGGTGATTTTTCAATGAGTTTTTTAAAATCTAAAATTAATATTTTACAGCTAAATAAGATAATACTTATTAGAGTATTATATTTGATTTAAATTAATCTAAAAATTTTGAGATTTTTAATTGTTATTGTTCTTAGTATCCTCTCAACTATAAATTGGGGATCGACTGGTCACAGAGTTATAGCAGAAGTTGCAAGTAATTATTTAACAGATAATGCTAGATTACAAATTGATAATATACTTAATGGAGAGACTTTAGTTAATGCTTCAACATATGCTGATGATATAAAATCTGATAGTAGGTATGACATGTACTATGATTGGCATTTTTTAAATATGGAATTGGATGATGAATATGAAGACATTACTCCTTCAGAGAGGGGAGATGTTTATATTGCTATAAATAAATGTATAGATATCTTAGAGAGTGACTCAGTATCTGATACAGATAAATCATTCTATCTAAAATTACTTGTCCATTTTGTTGGTGATCTTCATCAGCCACTTCATATTGGAAGGTATGAGGATAGAGGTGCCAATAGAATATATGTAAAATGGTTTGGAAGAAATTCAAATCTTCATAGGGTATGGGACTCTGAAATGATTAATAGTCATAATATGAGCTACAGTGAACTAGCATTAAATCTTCCAAATCCAGATTTCCTTTTATTTACAGAAGAAGCTAATGATTTTAAAAGAGGTGATGTCCTGAATTGGGTAGATGAGATTCATGAATACACTAACAAGATATATGCTGATGTATCTATTGATGATAAACTAGGTTATGAATACCAATACAAAAATTTTGGAACTGTAAAAGATCTACTATTAATTGGCGGAATTAGACTAGCTAAAATCCTTAATTATTTATTTGATTAGATCTATACTTCTGTTTATAAATTCAGTGAGTTCCTTACCAGTTAGAGTATTTTGAGAAAGTTTAGCAAGATCTACAGACTGTTTTATTAGACTATTTCTTTTTTTCTCTGTCCTTGTATTTAATATTTTACTCACTAATTCATGGTTAGTATTCACAATTAAAGAGAACATGTCTGGCATACTTCCCATTCCTCCACCACCCGTCTGTTGCATCTCCTTCATTCTTCTCATAAACTCTGGTTGAGCAAGCATAAAAGGTAAAGACTTACTGTCTAAAGGCTCAAGTTGAACTGTATATTTATCATCAGAAACTGCATTCTCAATCATTGGTTTTAACTTTTCTTTTTCTTCATCTGACAATTTTGAGATTATTTGATCATCCTTTTTAATAAGGTTTTCTAACGTATCAGAATCAACTCTTGAGAACTTGAGTTTTTCTTTTTTAGATTCAAGTTTCTGAATCAGATGGGGTATGATAGGTGAATCTAGCAATAATACTTCATAGCCTTTCTCCTTTGCAGATTCAATGTAGGTGTACTGTTCATCTTTATTCTGTGCATATAGAATGATTAGGTTTCCATCTTTATCAGTCTGTAAATCTTTGGTTTTATCCTCTAACTCCTGATATGTGTAATACTTTTCATCAACTGAAGGATATAAATTAAAGGATTCAGCCTTTTCATAAAATTTATCCTCTGTAAGCATTCCATATTCAATAACAACTTTGATATCATTCCATTTGCTTTCAAGATTTTCCCTTTCATTTTTGAATATTGAGCTTAACTTATCTGCAACTTTTCTTGTAATGTAATTGGTTATTTTCTTTACTGATGTATCTGATTGAAGATAACTTCTAGACACGTTAAGAGGAATATCTGGGGAATCTATAACTCCTTTTAATAATCCTAAAAACTCGGGTACAATTCCTTCTACGTTATCAGTAACAAAAACCTGATTCTGATAAAGCTGAATTCTATCTTTTTGAAGATTAAGATCATTAGATATTTTCGGAAAATATAATATCCCTGTTAGATTAAATGGATAATCAACATTAAGATGAATATGAAATAATGGTTCTTCAAATTGGTATGGATATAACTCTCTGTAAAATTGTTTATAATCTTCATCTTTTAACTCAGACGGAGGTCTTGTCCATGCTGGATTAGGGTTATTAATGATATTATCAACAATTTTCTTTTCATCTTTTTCTTCCTCTTTTCCTGGAACAGTTTCCTCCTTAGTCCCGAATTTAATAGGATGAGGCATAAACTTGTTGTACTTATTAAGAAGCTCTGTAATTTTACTTTCCTCAAGATAATCTTTTGAGTCTTTTGAGACATGAAGAATGACTTCAGTACCTCTGTTTTTCTTGTCACTCTTTTTCAAGCTATATTCAGGTGAACCATCACATATCCAGTGTGCTGCAGGATCATCTTTAAAAGATTTAGTAATTATTTCAACTTTATCAGCAACCATAAATGAAGAATAAAAACCTAGACCAAAATGACCAATTATTCCAGTATCGTTTGAAGTTTCTTTATATTTTTCAAGAAATTCTTCAGCTCCTGAAAAAGCAACATCGTTAATATATTTTTTTACTTCATCAGAAGTCATTCCAACTCCATTATCAATAATATGTAGCGTTTTCTTCTTTTTATCTACCTTAACTTCAACTCCAAGATCCCCGATTTCCCCTTTAACTTCTCCTATGCTAGATAAATGTTGAATTTTTGTTAGAGCATCTGTAGCATTTGAAATAAGCTCTCTCAAAAAAATTTCTTGATCACTATATAAAAACTTTTTTATCAGTGGAAATATATTCTCAACAGAAACATTAATTTTTCCTTTAGCCATAATAATTTTTAATTAAGTTATTGCAAAAAAAATACCAATCAATAAATATGACAAATTGACATTATTTTTTAATTAAATAAAGCCCAATAAAGTTTATTAATCCATTGAATGGCAGAAGTTCATAGCCTATTGTGTAACCTCCAATTAGTTCTGGAGGAATATTTCCAATCAATATTATTAGAATTATATTAACTATTACTACAAAATAGACCTTATTGTCGTCTATTTTATAATTGGTAAATATTCCAAAAGCAAATAGACCAAGAAGCGGTCCATATGTATACTGAGCAACAGTTAGGAGACTATCAATAACATTTTTATCCAAGTAATATCTAAAAAAGATTACTACTGCAATAAGTAAAGCACTCATTAATACATGAACATATTTTCTAGTTCTTTTTGAACTGGATTTATTACTATCTATTTTTAATATGTCTACACAAACAGATGTAGTTAGGGAGGTTAATGCACTATCGGCACTACTATACGCTGCAGCTATCAGACCAAGTATAAAAGTTATTCCTAAAAACCCACCAAGTCCCGATCTTAATGCAATTTCAGGGAATAGAAGATCAGTTCTAGGACTATTATCAACTAATGGAATATTAATACCATTCTGATTAGAATATATATATAAAAGCGCTCCTAGAACTATAAATAGGAATGTAACAGCTGTCAAAATAAAGCTAAAAACAATCATATTCTTCTTTGCTTCTTTAATATTCTTACAAGTAAGATTTTTTTGCATCATATCTTGATCAAGACCTGTCATACAAATTGTGATGAAAGCCCCTCCAATAATTGACTTTAAAAAGTAACTTCTTTCCATAATACTATCTGTCACAAATATTTTATTAAATTCTTGGAATTCACTTGAAGTAACAAACTCTGCAAATGTCCAACCAATATCTTTATTTATGTAGTGAATTGACAAAACTACTGCAAGTATCATTAAAGTTGTCTGAATAGTATCTGTCCAAACTATTGTTTTTATTCCCCCTCTTCTTGTATATAGCCATATTAATAGAATTGATATAATTACAGTTATTTCATAAGGTATTCCAAAATCGTCCAGAACAAATTCTTGAAGTACAATAGCAACTAGATATAATCTAAAAGATGCACCTAAAACTCTTGATATTAAAAATGAAATCGATCCAACTAAATGAGACTTTTTTCCGAATCTGTCATACAAGTATTCATATATAGATGTTAACCCAAGATTATAATAAATTGGTAATAAGAGGTTGGCGACTATTAAATATCCAATTAGGTAACCTATTACAACCTGAAAGTATGTAAATTGAGATTCACCAACCCATCCAGGTACTGAAATAAACGTTACTCCTGAAAGGGAAGCTCCAACCATTCCAAATGCAACAACAGCCCAATTTGAGCTTCTCTTTGCGTTAAAAAATGTTTCATTGTTATCCTCTTTACCTGTAAAATAAGAAATAGCAGTTAGTATCAAAAAATAAGATACAATTGCAAATAAAATAATTTGTGGAGATAACATTTTTATAAATATACAAAAGAACTTACAACGAATATCTCTAAATTAGCTTAATGGAATTTCCATCAAAACTACTTGAAAATTTAGTATACAATATTTCTCAATTATCCGGAATTGGAAAACGATCTGCACTGAGAATTGCATTAGAAATTTTGAGAAAACCAAAAGAATACTCCAGAGATTTGTCTGAAAGTATTTTTGACTTTAAGACACAAATAAAACATTGTTCTGAATGTCATAATATTTCCGATAAAGATATTTGTGACATATGCTCTAATTCTTCAAGAGATCAATCAATAATATGTGTAGTTGAAGATATTAGAGATGTGATAGCAATAGAAAACACTAACCTTTATAATGGTCTATATCATGTTTTGGGTGGAGTTATATCTCCAATTGAAGGGATAGGACCCGAGGACTTACACATAACAAGTCTTGAAAAAAAGATTATTGACAAAAAAATTAATGAAGTAATTTTTGCCTTAAGCGCAACTATAGAAGCTGATACAACTAGTTTTTACTTATTTAAAATATTAAATAAACTTGATGTTAAAGTTTCAGTTCTAGCAAGAGGAATTCCTGTTGGAGATCAATTAGAATATACTGATGAAGTCACATTAGCAAGGAGTATTCAGAACAGACGTCCATATGAAAGTAATATTTCAAATCAGTAATAATTTAATATTGTAAATTTGCAAATACTATTCTAATGGGAAAATATCTATTAAAACTTCCAAAGATGGGAGAAAGTATTGCTGAAGCAACTATAACCAAATGGTTAAAAGATGTAGGTGATACTGTTGAAATTGATGAGTCTTTGGTTGAAATCGCTACAGATAAAGTAGACTCTGATGTCCCCTCTGAATACAAAGGAAAACTTATTAAAAAAAACTTTGAGGTAGATGACATAGTTAAAGTTGGAGAGGTTATAGCTGAGATTGAAACAGAAATGATTGAAAATGACCAACCAATTATTAAACCCAAAGAGACAAAAAAAGAAATTATTCAAGTAGAGAGTGATGAGAAACCATCAGATGAGATTGAACTAGATGACATTCCATCACTTGAATTGTTAGATAAAGAAAATCTAATTGATAGTCTCAAAGACGAGACCAAGACTGATAAATTCTATTCACCATTAGTAAAAAATATTGCAAAAAAAGAAAAAATTAGCAATCAAGAACTTGATTCTATAGTTGGTAGTGGAAAGGATGGGAGAGTTACAAAGCAGGATATATTATCCTATGTTAGCTCTAGATCCAATATTGTAGATGATAATATTTCAGCTGAAATAAATTCTTCCAGAGAAGATCAAATTTTAGAACTTGATAGAATGGGTAAGATTATTTTTGACCACATGTCAAATAGTAAAAAGATCTCTGCTCATGTACAATCTTTTGTTGAAGTTGATGTAACTAATTTATGGGATTGGAGAGAAAAATATAAAAAATCATTTTTTGAGAATGAGGGACAGAAACTTACATTTACACCACTTTTTATCGATGCAGTTGTTAAATCACTAAAAGATTATCCAATTTTAAATAGTTCTATAGTTGATGAAAAAATCATAATCAAAAAATCTATAAATATTGGTATGGCCACAGCTGTAGAAAATGGAAACTTGATTGTGCCAGTAATAAAGAATGCAGATCACCTAAATTTAAAAGGTCTAACATTAGCTGTTAATGATTTATCAGGTAGAGCTAGATCTAACTCACTAAAACCTGAGGAAATTTCTGATGGAACATATACTGTGACAAATGTTGGAAATTTTGGTTCAATAATGGGTACGCCAATCATTAACCAACCTCAAGTTGGAATTCTAGCTATAGGTGTAATAAGAAAGTTACCATCTGTAATTGAAACAGATAAAGGAGATTTCATTGGTATTAGAAAGAAACTTATTCTATCTCATACTTATGATCATAGAATTATAAATGGTTCAGTTGGTGGCAGCTTTGTTAAAAGGGTTGCTGAATATCTTGAAGAATGGGATATGAACCAAACAATTTAGTATGAGAGTCAAGCTAGACAGACCAATTTGCTTTTTCGATCTTGAAACAACTGGTGCTAAGGTTGGCAAAGATAGGATTGTTGAAATTGCCATTCTGAGAGTAGATATTAATAATCAAGAGTCTCAAAAGGTATGGAGAATTAATCCTGAAATGGAAATCTCTTTTCAGGCAACACAAGTACACGGAATTTCAAATCAGATGGTAGAGAAAGAGCCAAATTTTGCTCATTATTCAAATGAAATTTATCAATTTATTAAGGGTTGTGATTTGGCTGGATTCAACGCAATCAAGTTTGACATTCCAATCTTAGTTGAAGAGTTAATTAGAGCAGATATTGATTTTGATTTTTCTCGAATTAGAATGATAGATAGTCAAGTAATTTATCATAAAAAGGAACCTAGAAACCTTTCAGCAGCTTTAAAATTTTACTGTAATAAAGACTTAGAGAATGCCCACTCTGCTCTTGATGATACAATTGCAACATATGAAGTATTTAAAGCACAATTAGACAGATATGATGATTTAGAACCAAATATGGATTTTTTGAGTGAATACACAAAAAGAAATAATAACCTTGATTTTGCAGGTAAAATTAGAATTGATTCTGATAATGATGCAATATTTGCCTTTGGAAAATATGCTGGTCAGAAGGTAACAGATGTGTTTAAATCTGATAAAGGTTATTATTCTTGGATAATGAAAGGAGATTTTCCTGAATATACCAAGAAGATTTTTACAAAATTAAAATTAAGTTTAATCAACGATTAGTAAGGTGAAAATTATTTGTATAGGTAGAAATTACATTGATCATATAAAGGAATTGTCTAATCAAAAGCCTAAAGATCCTGTAGTTTTTTTAAAACCAGATTCTGCAGTAATTGCAAAAAATCAAAACTTTATTATACCATCTTTTTCAGATGATATTCATCATGAAGTTGAATTAGTTGTTAAAATTAATAAGGTAGGGAAACATATAGATAATTCTTTTTCTCATAAGTATTATGACGAGATAGGACTAGGAATTGATTTCACAGCTAGGGATATTCAAAATAACTTAAAAGAGAAAGGTCATCCCTGGGAAAAGTCAAAAGCTTTTGATAACTCATGTATGGTAGGCAAATTTGTAAATAAAAATGATTTAGAGGATTTATCATCTGTAAAATTTAGTCTTAAAAAAAATAATGAATTAGTTCAGTCAGGTTGTTCATCTGACATGTTATGGAAAATAGATGAACTAATCTCTTATGTCTCTCAATACTTTACCTTGAAAATAGGAGATCTAATTTTTACAGGAACACCATCTGGAGTGTCGAGAGTTGAGAGTGGAGATATCCTTGAAGGATTCATAGCTAAAGACAAAATGTTTACACTTAAAGTAAAATAAAATGATTGAGAAGGTATTTGATTATTTAAAGTCTAACAATAAAACAATTTGTTTTGCTGAAAGTTGTACTGGAGGAAATTTATCATCATCTATTTCTAAAATACCAGGTGCGTCTAAAATCTTTATTGGATCAATTGTTTCTTATACTAGATACTCCAAAAAAAATATTCTTCAAATCAGTGAAAGTGAATTGGATAATTATTCTACGGTAAGTCAAGAAATTACAGTTAAAATGGCTGAGAGTGTAAAAGAAAAATTCAACACTGATTATTCAATAGCAATTACTGGTAATGCTGGACCCTCTGTTGACTCACCTGAAACAAATCTAGGTGACTGCTTTATTGCTATTTTATCTAATAATGAGATTTTCTGTCAGAAATTTCATTTTAATTCCAATAGAGAAGACTTCATTATAGAAGCAACAAAAAGCTCTTTTCAGCTTTTTTTCGATAAAATTATTAAGCAATAAAATTATTTTTTTATTAAACTTAAATACATTAGTTTTGCACGTTACAAAAAATTAGTGCGTTATGTCTAAGACTTGTGAAATTACTGGAAAAAAAGTCATGTTTGGAAACAATGTCTCTAAGTCATTGAATAGGACAAAAAGAAGATTTGATGTAAATCTTATTAAGAAACGTTTCTTCATTCCTGAAGAGAATAAATGGGTTACTCTTAAGGTTTCAGCATCTGCTTTGAAAACTATTAATAAAAAAGGTATTTCGGAAGTTTTAAAAGAAGCTAGAAAACAAGGTTTAATTAAGTAAAATGGCAAAAAAAGGTAATAGAGTTCAAGTAATTTTGGAATGTACTGAGCATAAAGACTCAGGAAAGCCAGGTACTTCTAGATATATAACAACTAAGAATAAAAAAAATTCTCCAGATAGATTAGAAATTAAGAAATTCAATCCTATTCTGAAGAAAATGACTGTTCACAAAGAAATAAAATAAGATGGCAAAAAAAGCTGTTGCTAGTTTACAAACTGGCTCAAAAAAACTTGCAAAAGCAATCAGAATGATCAAAAAAGATGGTTCTGATAGCTATTCATTTGAGGAAAGAATTCTTCCACAAGATCTTGTTAATGACTGGTTAGCCGGTAAGCCAATTGTAAAGAAAGAAGAACCTGCAAAGCCAAAGGCTGAGGAGCCAGCTGCAGAAGAAGTTAAGGCTGAGGAGCCAG
>Ga0207993_1000900_pt1 | contig 11616 bp, 13 predicted proteins | sample ETN01SmetaG_2_FD_185791 | JGI IMG/M metagenome (GOLD analysis project Ga0207993, IMG submission 185791) | Marine microbial and viral communities from oxygen minimum zone, Eastern Pacific Ocean - ETNP2014F12-01SV265 (SPAdes) (version 2) | ecosystem: Environmental > Aquatic > Marine > Oceanic ...
TCCGCGCCAAACCTTCAGCCGCTTCAAAATCATTACATGTACATCGGACTATGTCAGCTCCTGCCGCTGCTAGTGAATAAATCTGCTGCAGTGTCGCATCCACATCAGAGGTTTTTGTGGTGGTCATGGATTGCACTGTTATGGGCGCATTTCCACCAACTGGTACATCTCCAACAAGTATTTGTCGTGTGTTTTTTCGTTTTATTGATGAAGTCGTATCCATTGTTTACATCCTAGAGCGATATTGGGTCAGCTATGTCCAGATAGATAGCGGCAACGCCTATAGCGATCAACACAAAGACCACTACATAGGTCAGGGGTAGCAGTTTTGAAGCATCTGCATGGTACCGAATGCCTTTTCGGCTCCTTAAGCGTTCGTAGATTGCAATCATTACATGTCCGCCGTCTAGAGGGAGTAAGGGGATCAAATTAAAGATTCCTATAAATACGTTAATCGTTGCTAGGAAAAGGAATAAGCCTGTCCAACCTGTCTCTGTTAGTTCCGCTCCTAGTCGTGTAGCGCCGACTACGGAGACTATTCTTCCTTCGTCTCCTTCTCCAATACCTACATTGGTTGAAGACTGCGTAGAATCGAGGTCAAAAACTTCTGAGAAGAAATCACCTAGCCCTGAAGGACTGAAGAAATTCCCCAAACCCTTTATTGTTTCGGAAGTAAGAAGACCAAATTGCTCACCGGTTTTACCCAAGGCATCAATGGGGCCTGATTTCACGGTACTAAATTTACTTCTCTCGATACCGATAAATCCGTAGTCCTCTCCGGCATCATTAGCTACACGGGATCCAACGGTTCCTTGGAATGTCATGAAGTCTCCGTTTCTAGAGACTTGGATAGTTACCTCCTCATTGGGTAGTCCTGCAATATTTGCAGCAAAATCCCACCAGTCGGTAATGGGTACTCCATTAAGAGCAATAATTCGATCTCCAGCTTCAATTCCCATTATCTCTGCAGGTCCACCACTACGAATATCGTTTACCGTCCAGTCAGATTCGTCTGTGTTGATTCCATTACCAACCAAAACTGCATACAAGAGGACTATCGCTATTAAAAAATGCATCAGGGATCCTGCACTTGCCAAAAGGAGCCGTTGCCCAAATTTTGCATTTCTATAAGCTCTGTTTTCGTCTTCCGGCGGGACAGGGTCAAGATTGTTCATTCCTATGACTCTTACGTAAGCTCCAGCGGGAATACCTTTGAGGCCATATTCGGTTTCTCCCCTTCTAAACGACCAAATTTTAGGCCCGAAGCCGATAAAGAATTCAGTAACCTTCATTCCAGCTCTTCTGGCTGCTAGATAATGCCCCAACTCGTGCAAAAATAACATGGCTACTAACGAGAGGACTACGATGACGCCCGCGAAACCGGTACTCATGGCAAGTAAAACGAAAAGGAAAACTACAACAATTACCCCTACTGGAGAGTTTGATTGCTGTGATGAAGTGCCTGTACCGCCACTATTTGTTGAGGTCATTTCAGCCATTTATATACCTGCTATGAGCTGATTTGTTATAAGGCGTGCTTGCTTGTCAGCTTCATAAATATCGTGTTCTTCTTCTGCTTTACGACTGTCGTAGTTATCTAAGGCTTGAGCAATCAAATGAGGTATGTCAGCCCATTTAATTTGACCGTTAAGGAAGGCTGCAACAGCGACTTCATTTGCAGCATTCAACCAGGCAGGGGCTGTTTCACCTTCTTCTCCGGCTTGGTATGCCAGTTTCAAACATGAGAAGTTTTCGAAGTCAGGTTGTTCGAATTCAAGCTTTGTAATTTCATCCCAATTTATAGATCCCCACTCCGCTTCGCTTCTCTCAGGATAATTTAATGCATAAGTGATTGGTAGCCTCATATCAGGCATGGACAATTGGGCAATTATTGAACTGTCTACAAATTCAACCATTGAGTGAACGATTGACTGCGGATGAACAACGACGTCAATTTTTTCATATTCAATACCAAAAAGCTCATGTGCTTCAATTACCTCTAGACCTTTGTTCATAAGTGTGGAGGAATCGACAGTGATCTTGGGACCCATGTCCCAGGTTGGGTGTTCAAGTGCCTCTTCAAGAGTAACGTTGTTTAATTTATCTGTTGTAAATCCCCGAAAAGGTCCACCGCTGGCCGTAAGGATAAGTCGCTTTACTGATTGAGAGGGGCGGTCATAATCTGATCGATACCCATGCAAACATTGATAGAGGGCCGAGTGCTCACTATCTACTGGGATAATTGAAGACTTCATAGATTTCCGAGCTTTTTGGACAACTGGACCTCCTGCGATAAGAGATTCTTTATTTGCTAACGCTAAAGTCTTCCCTTCAGATAAAGCTGCTATGGTGACAGGCAATCCAGCAAAACCAACTATTGCGTTAACGACGATATCGCAGGCCACAACTGATTCTTTAAGCGCATCTGGACCGCTCAGCACAGTTATGGTCGAAAATTCCTCATCCAGCATCTTGGCTGCACGGACGTCGGACATTATGACTGTTGATGGGCTGAATTCAGTAATTTGTTTTCGTATAGCGCCAATGGAGGAACCAGCTGCAAGCACTTCGATATTGAACTTATCTTGACTTGCTCTGACAACATCAAGGGTTTGAGTTCCAATTGATCCCGTTGACCCAAGTAACGCTATGTTTTTCATCACGAGTCACTTTCTAACATATTTAAAGTGTAAGTCTTAATCTCGTTGATGATGTGAGACACTGAAGTGATTTATGCCATAACAAGAACCATGTAATGGACTGTCGGGATGACGAATAACAATGTGTCGCAACGGTCTAGCACTCCGCCATGTCCGGGCAAAACTGTTCCCATGTCTTTTATTTTTAAATCTCGCTTAATTAGTGATTCTGCTAGATCACCAATAGGCGCAATTACTGCCACGACTATTCCCAGTAGAAGCGCGTTTGAGAAGCCAAACGGATCTCCATCAAAGGGCCCCACGTCAAATACTGCAAGTAGCACTCCTACACCAACTGTGGCTAGGGTTCCGCCTAATAAGCCTTCAATGGTTTTATTCGGACTCACTTCGGTAAGGGGTGAACGTCCAAGGGCTTGTCCTATGAAGTATCCTCCTATGTCATATCCAGCTGCCAGAAGGATTGCGGCAAGTAATAGCCCCTTTCCTTTAGGGTCATCCAACAGAAGAACTGCATGGGAACCCAGGACGCCCACATAGACAACCCCTAGGGTCAAAACTGCGAGATTTGGAACAGGCCGTGGCCCCCCAATTCCCAACAAGTACCATAGCGCACCTGTCAGGAATGTAAGGAAAAGAATTAATCCGATAGCTCCTTCCCCCTTCCAGTAAGCAGCTAATGGCATTCCTACAGAAGCTACCAAACCCACAAGGGTTGGGGGTTGCCATCCAACTTTAAAGAGGCTTTGAAATAACTCGGTAGAAGCCACACCGAGCATGACTGCGATTAAGACAACTGTTGCTATCTTGCTGATTGCAAGACAAAGAATGACGATTCCGCCGAGTACAAGCCCTGTGAGGATACGAGTCAATGTTTCTCTAGAACCCAAACCTGATCTTCTTGATTTTTTTCCTTCGGAGATGATTGATTCTGTAGTCTCGGCTAGGTCAAGTGGCTTCTCGTAGGAGAAGAAGTCATCTGTCTTTGGATCTTCGCCTATCGTAACGTCTATACGTTGCGTTTTACTGACCGAGCTTTCAAGATCAGTGTCCTGATCCCACTTGGGGCCCTCACTTAATGCTTCCCAATCTTCGTTAGGTTCGTCGCTTTTGCTTACCTCAACTTTAGGGAATTGACCAGTAGCTGGCTCACTCCAATGTGGCAAACCATGGTTTGTTGAGTCCCCTTCTGATCCTCTACTTTTTTCTTCTTCCGTCATAACCTCTCCAGAAAATCTACCATAGTCTAAACTTCTAGTAGTTCAGTTTCTTTCTGCTCGAGTGCCGCATTTATTTGCCCCTCAAAGTCTCGTGTCAGAACATCAATCTTTTCTGATGCTCTCTTGGCATCGTCGGATGAAACATCGCCGCTTTTATCAAGATTATCTAGTTCCTGACGCACTGATCGCCTGATACCTCGAATAGATATTCTTCCTTCTTCCGCTAGGTTTTTAACCACCTTTACAAGTTGTTTTCGCCTCTCTTCTGTAAGTGGTGGAAAGTTCAGCCTGAGGATAGAACCGTCATTTGCGGGACTGACGCCAAGATCGGCGAGCACTATCGCTCTCTCTATAGCTTCAATTGCTCCTTTATCAAAAGGGGCAATTACGAGTAACTGGGCTTCTGGCACGGAGAAACTAGCAAGTTGTTGCAAGGGGACATCACTACCGAAGTAATCAACTTGTATCCGCTCCACTAAAGCAGGGCTGGGACGGCCAGTTCTTATTGAAGAGAATTCACTTTTTGTTCTGGAGACTGACTTCTCCATCTTTTCTTCAGCTTCAGCGAATAGAAGTTCTATTAACTCGTCACTCATGTTTTCCCTAACTTACAGCTGTTCCTACTTGTTTCCCGGCAAGAATTTGTCCTACATTCCCATCGCCCATTAAATCAAAAACAACAATGGGTAAATCATTGTCCATACAGAGCGAGATAGCTGTAGAGTCCATTACCTTTAATCCCTTATTTAGAACATCAATGTAGGTAATTTCTTCAAGCAATTGCGCATCAGGATTTACGCGCGGGTCATCATCGTATACTCCTTGAATCCCTGAATGGGTTCCCTTGAGTATTGCTCCTGCTTCTATTTCTACTGCCCGAAGTGCAGCAGTTGTATCTGTAGTGAAGAAAGGGTTGCCAGTACCTCCGGCAAAAATTACTACTCTCCCCTTTTCAAGATGACGGAGCGCTCTTCGTCTTATGTATGGTTCTGCGACCTGACTCATGTGGATAGCGGTTTGAACACGAGTGGGTTGGCCAAGTTGTTCTAGTGTGTCTTGCAGAGCTAATGCGTTGATGACGGTCGCGAGCATTCCCATGTAGTCCGCTTGCGCTCTATCCATACCAGCTCCTGAACCTGCCATCCCTCGCCAGATATTTCCACCACCGACAACAATAGCTAGCTGCACGTCAAACTCAGATCGGACTTTAACTATCTGTCGAGCTATTTCTTGAACAACATGGCCATCTATCCCGTACCCCATATCGCCAGCAAAAGCTTCGCCCGAGACCTTTAGAACTACCCTGCTCCATCGCCCGGGCTGAAGTTGTGTACTGGAATCACTCACGTCTGTATCATGCCTCTTTCCGCGCTGAGTTGCATGCTTTTCTTGAAATTTGATTTTCTGTGGCCATAATTTTCATCACTCGCCAATGTATGCTTGCACGAAGTTAGTTATGGTACCGGACCCGATTTTTTGTGCGACCGTTTCTTTTTCTCCAAACATTCCTTGTTCTAACAGCACTCTTTCGCTTAGCCATTTAGAAACTCGTCCTTCAACTATCTTTTCCCAAGCAGCTTCTGGTTTACCCTCAGCCTTAGTCACACCTAGAGCGCTCTCTCTTTCTTTCTCAATATCTTCTGTAGGTACTTCCTCGCGAGAAAGAGCTGATGGCTTCGCAAAAGCTATGTGAAGTGCAACCTCATGTAAGGTCTCGGGTGACACGTCTTTCCCTTGAACTATGACTCCGTTGATTCCCCTTCCTTCTTGGTCGGTATGAAGGTATACATCGACCAAAGAATCTGCATCGATGACAATCTGTTTCACAGTTCCGAGTTGAATATTTTCTTTCTTGGAGATTCTAAGGTCGTCTATTTCAGCCTCTTTGGTTGCCACGGCATTTTCGCCCTCTGCGAGAACTAAATCGGCAAGTTCCTGAGTTAATGAAAGGAAGTCGCTGGCTTTCGCCGAAAAGTCAGTTTCGGATTTGAGCTCGACTATAGCTACTGCGGTTTCACTTTGTGCAACGGCAATTGCACCTTCTGCACTCTCTCTATCACTTCTACTATCAGCTTTCGCTATTCCTTTTTCGCGTAATGATTGTAACGCTGCATCGAAGTCTCCAGCGGACTCATCTAAAGCTCTTTTGGCATCCATCATTCCTGCTCCAGAGGCTTGACGGAGTTTTTGTACGTCTTTTGCTGTAAATCCTGACATTTATATTCCCTCCGGTTCTGGATTGCTGTCTCCTATTTCTGTTTCAGGTTTTGTGGCAATCTCTTCGGCGACCTTTTTTTCTCTTTCTTGAAAATCTGCAGTCGCTTTCTTTTGGGCCTCTTCTTGCTCGACTGGCTCAACTGTTTCTTCTTTGACTGCTGGTTGGGATCCATATTTCTTTGACCTGATTAATTGTCCTTCTTCAACTGCTTCCGAGATAACACGACACATCAACTCACCTGACCTGATGGCGTCATCATTTCCAGGAATTACAAAATCTATTACATCAGGGTCGCAATTGGTGTCAACAACTGCAATTACAGGGATGCCCAATTTGTTAGCTTCGGTTACGGCAATGTGTTCTTTTTTGGTGTCTAGTACGAACACTACTTGTGGCCGCTCCTTCAGCATGCTGATTCCACTCAGGTTTCTCTCTAATTTTGTCAACTCTCGAGATAACATCAATGCTTCTTTTTTTGGCATTTCATCAAACTCGCCTGAGTCTCGCATTCGTTGGTATTCCTTCATTTTCGCAACTCGTTTTGCCATTGTCTCAAAGTTCGTGAGCATTCCTCCGAGCCACCTTTGATTAACATAGGGCTGTCCACAATCTTGCGCAAAGGACTTAACAGCATCTTGGGTTTGTTTTTTTGTGCCTACGAAAAGCACCATACCGCCCTCCGCTACCGTATCTCTGACATAAGAGTACGCATCAGTGATTCTCTCTAGTGTTTGGTTCAGATCTATGAGATAGATCCCATTTCGCTCTCCATGTATAAAACGCTGCATTTTGGGATTCCATCGTCTTGTTTGATGACCAAAATGGACTCCGGCCTTGAGCAGTTGGCTCATAGTAACAACTGGTGACATTTTTCTCCTACCACGGTTAAGCGATTCCTGAATATACGCCTAGGCGACCGTGGAGTTATTCAGGTGAAATTTGCTTGAATCTCAAGCAGTAAGATTCTAACAATTAGATATTGAAGTTACACCTGATTTCATGAAGCTTTACGTCATCCTCTGGGATGGGTCTGTTTATGTATGGCTTTTAATCTGTCTTTACTTACGTGAGTGTAAATTTGGGTTGAGCTAAGATCTGAGTGACCGAGAAGTTCTTGAACTTCACGCAAATCTGCACCCCCATCAAGAAGGTGGGTGGCAAAGGTATGTCTTAAAGCATGAGGGTTCACTGGGACTGAAGATCTGCGGTCTAACAATCGCCGTACATCTCTGGGGGTTATTTTTTTGCATCGCATGTTCACGAATACAAAGTCGTGTTCCTCTTTGGTGCCCAGCATCTCTGGTCTCCCGTTCTTCAACCACAATTCAAGACACTGTATTGATTTCCTAGATAGCGGAACTAGTCGCTCCTTCCCGCCTTTGCCCTTAATTCGAAGGAGGTGCTTTTGGAAGTCAATTTGGTCAAATTTAAGATTACAAAGTTCGCTTACACGTAAGCCACTACCATATAACAGTTCAAGTATCGCATCATCTCTGAACTTCCTGATACCGTCATTTTGTATTGCTGGCCTTGGGTTATCTAACAGCACCTGCAACTCCTGCTTCTTCAAAACTCTAGGTAGTTTAGATTTACCACCTTGTGTCTGGAGGCTAATGGTTGGATTAGATTCTGTTAGAGAGTTATGTTGGGCCCACTTGAAATATCTTCTTAGAGAAGAAGCTTTTCTGGAAATTGTGCTCCTTGAGTAGTCATTCTCCTGAAGCCATGCAAGGTAATACCTGAGGTTTCTTCTGCTAACTTCTGATGGGGCGGTTAATCTTTGGCTTTCGCACCATTTAATGAAGGATTTTAAGTCTCTCTTGTAAACCGAGGCCGTTGAATCAGAGACGGACGTCAAGGATTGGACAAAGTTTGGCAATTCCCAGCTCATATTTCTAGATTACTAGAATTTTCAGTAATTTAAGCTATACGTTTTTCCTAATTTAAGACATCGAGAATGTAGCTAATTACAGCTTCAGTCTCGTCAATAGTTAGCTTGGAAGAGAAAGCCGGCATCCCTTGCCCTTTCCCTTTCTGGATGACTGAGACAAGCGACGTTTGGTCTGGGTAACTTGTAGCTAACTCTCCGTTATTAAGTTTTTTTCCTCTACCCCCCTGACCCGAGGCTCCATGGCAAGAGGAGCAGTGGATCCCCCAGACTTCTCTTCCTTGGAGCAGTTCTGGGTCGATTGAGCCGTTCTCATCTGGCTGAACCTCGGGAGAAGCGCTAACTCCACAGGATATAGATGTCAAAAGCAACACAATGATGGGAATTATTCGTTTTAGGTGGAGAGGGGTTCGTGGCATTACCAGCCTTTGAAATCTGGAGTTCTTTTCTCTTTGAACGCTCTCATAGCTTCTGAAATATCTTTTGTCGTAAAGTTAAATGTTTGAGCTGTCCCCTCTTGGTCTAATGCATCGGTCAGAGAATTTGAGAAGGACCTGTTAAGGAGCGCTTTGCTCATAGCAAGTGCTCGTGGAGGCCCTGCTGAAGCCTTTTCTGCGATCTCGTTAACTTTGGCATCAAGTTCTTCGGGATCTACGACATAGTTCACAATCCCCATTCTGTCGGCCTCAGATGCTGAGATCACGTCTGCAAGAAGTACCAGCTCTTTTGCCTTTTGGAGCCCGACTATTCTGGGAAGAAGATAGGAACCACCAAAATCAACAGAAAGTCCTCTTTTGGCAAATATTTCACTGAAACGCGCATTTACTGAAGCAACTACAAGATCACAGGATAGTGCCATATTCATCCCCGCTCCGACTGCTATGCCTGGGACTCTTGCAATAGTTACTTTTGGCATGTTGAATAAAGACAAGCAACAATCGCCTACTTTTCGCATGGCTTCAAGTTGATGTAGTTTGACTGCGTTTTCATCCTTGCCCATTGCGCTTACGTCTGCACCTGAACAAAAGTCGTCACCAGTTCCTGTTACTATGACAGCTCTTACACTGTCGTCGTATCCTAATTTGGTAAATATAGCGGTTAGGTCATCCCACATTTTTGACGTGACCGCATTTTTGACCTCAGGCCGATTTATTGTGACAGTGGCTATATTTCCATTTTGATTTACGAGTATTTCTTCCATAGAAGAACAATACTAGTTATATGGGATTCAGTCCGACTCGAAACTATCGAAAATCAAAATTTGACTATTGGTTTGTAGGGTTTGGCCTTGCCCTTCTCATTGGTTTGGTCACCTGGGCTTTGTTAGGTTAAGTATGGATTGGTCAGAGGACTCTATCGAAACAAGATTTATCCAACCGTATGAAGCTGTAAAGATTTATGTTTGCCCGGGTTGTGGCAGAGACATTGAAAGAGGGGTCGGACATATTGTTGCAGTACCGAGGTTGGCTCCAGATTTAAGAAGGCATTGGCATAAGGGGTGTTGGAATAACCGAGCAAATCGCCCGCCAGTAAGGTAGATCAGGGCAGTTAGTCTCTTTTTTCTTTAATCTTTGCCCGTTTACCAATTCTTTCACGTTGATAATAAAGTTTGGCTCTGCGGACATCTCCCTTGCTCACAATTTCTATCTTTTCAACAATTGGTGAGTGAATTGGAAATGTTCTTTCAACACCAACCCCGAAAGAAACTTTACGCACGGTGAATGTTTCTCCGATACCTCCGCCTTGTCTACCTATTACGGCACCTTCAAATATCTGTGTTCGTTCCCGATTACCTTCTACGACTCGTACGTGTACTTTGACGGTATCTCCGGGGGAGAATTCGGGAACGTCTTCTTTAAGACTTGCTTTATCTATTTCGTCTGTGAGTTTCATGGTAACCCTTGTGCATTATTTGTTGGTTGGCAACCCTGTAAGGATACGGACAAATCCTTCGGACCACAATCAAAGCTATTGAAATTGATTAGAAAATTTATTTACGTAAATTTCTTTTCTAATAGGCTCTGTTCTTCATCTGTCAATCCGCCTCTCTTTTCAATGAGGTCAGGACGGTTTGACACTGTAATTTCAAGAGCTTTAGCTTTCTTCCAGAGTTTTATTTCTTTATGGTTGCCACTTCGGAGTATGTCCGGTGGGGTAAGACCTTTGTATTCCCATGGTCTTGTGTATTGCGGGTATTCCAATAATCCTTGAGTGAATGATTCCGAAGCTGCAGATTCTAGATTGCCCATTACACCTGGAACCAGGCGTGTAACAGTCTCGACAATAGCCAGAGCAGCGATTTCTCCTCCAGCAAGCACAAAATCTCCTAACGATATTTCTCCGTCGATTAGATGGTCTCGAACGCGCTGATCAACGCCTTCGTACCGACCACAGAGAAGGGAGAATCCATCTAATTTTGAAAGTTCTTTTGCTTTTGAGTGACTAAAAGGCTCGCCTGCAGGGCTGAGGAGGTACAGAGGGCGCGGAGGATTTTTGGTTTCTACAATGTTGAAAATTGGTTCGGGTTTTAGAACCATTCCTGGGCCGCCTCCGAATGGGGTGTCATCGACAGCTTTGTGAGCGCCAGATGCACCCTCTCTGAGGTCTAGTGCGGAAATTTCTAATGTTCCACTTTCTTGGGCTTTTCCGATTAGCGATTCAGTAACGAAACTGTTTATCAGAGAGGGAAAAATTGTAAGAATATCTATTCGCATGGTTCTCTGTCTTGAAATATGCCTTTTGGAGTATCAACGAAGACCTTATTGTCTTTAACGTCCTTGAGGAAAACTACAGGAATTAAAGTTTCGTCTTCTAGAACTAGTAGGTCGCTTGCAGGGTTTGCGTGAATTTCAACTATCGTACCGCGTGGATTTCCTTCATTGTCAATGACTGAATTTCCTATCAGGTCATGAGCCCATTTGATCTTGGGGTCTTCCAATGGTTTTGCAAATAATAGTTCTCCAGCTAGGTTTTCAGCTTCTGTGCGACTTTTGATTCCGCTTAGAGAAACTAGGAAGTGTTTTTTGTATGGCTTTGAGCTTGTGATTACGTATTTTTTCTTTGACTTCAAATATATTTCTGTACCTGTTTTTATTCGCTCGTCCACATTAGATGTTAAGGCAACTAACAGTTCTCCTCGTAAACCGTGTGGTTTCCCAATTCTTCCTATTTCTAAAAGTTGATCGCTATCCATGCTTCATTTGAGATTATTTAATCTTATTTCTTGTTGCAAAATATGCGACTTTAGAGTTCAGCTAGTTTCTTTGACTAGTCAATGAATTCAACAGATACAGCCACACCATCTCTGACTGCGGCTGCTCTAGTTACAGTCCTTATTGCGTTTGCGATCCTGCCACGCCTGCCAATGACTCTTCCCATGTCTCCATCGCCGACTTTCACTGCAAGAGTTGTTTCGCTATCGCTAGTTTGAATATCTATCTGTACCTCATCGGGTTTCTCAACAACGGATTTCACTATATGTTCAAGTGTTGCGAGGGCGTGAGAGACTTTTTGATTCTCATCGGTCACGATTTCTCACTTTCGTCTTCTTCTGCCATAGGCTCCTCAACAGGAGCCTCATCTTCAGCAGGAGCTTCCTCTGTCATAGGCTCCTCAACAGGAGCCTCATCTTCA
>Ga0207993_1000908_pt1 | contig 11581 bp, 9 predicted proteins | sample ETN01SmetaG_2_FD_185791 | JGI IMG/M metagenome (GOLD analysis project Ga0207993, IMG submission 185791) | Marine microbial and viral communities from oxygen minimum zone, Eastern Pacific Ocean - ETNP2014F12-01SV265 (SPAdes) (version 2) | ecosystem: Environmental > Aquatic > Marine > Oceanic ...
CTATGCCTTTATTTCTTCATCCCAGAGATGAAGTAAAACTTTCTAATAAATACACCGCTAGTTCATATCTTAAAGAACGTCTTTTAGAGATTGGGCTTAAAAGCTAAAGCTTTTATTATTTAACTGATGCATAATCCAGCACTAACTATAGGACTTTCAATGGTTCTTGGTATGTTGGCTCAGGTAAGTTCAAAACATCTTCACCTTCCTGGAATTGTACTCTTATTATTATCTGGAATTTTATTTGGTCCTGATGGCCTAAATTGGATAGACCCAACATCTATTGGTCCAGGACTTCACATACTAGTTGGGTTTGCAGTTGCAATCATTCTTTTTGAAGGAGGGATGAACTTACGTGTTAGTAGGATACTTCGAGAAAGAAGAGCTATTCGCGGCTTAATAATTAAAGGTGCTTTAGTTACTTTAATTGGAGGAACATTTATTACAATAGTTGTACTTGGCTGGGATTTCAGAACTTCAATATTATTTGGAACATTAATCGTTGTAACTGGGCCCACGGTCATAACACCACTTTTAAAAAGAATTAGAGTTCATCATGGAGTAAGTACTATCCTTGAAGCGGAGGGAATCTTGTTAGATGCAATTGGAGCTATTGTAGCTGTTGTTGCACTTGAAATAGCCATAAGTCCTTCTGGATTATCTTTTGTGACAGGACTCTATCATATTATTTCACGGCTTGGCGTTGGAGCAGTTTTAGGTATTTCAGGGGGCTATCTACTAACACTACTGTTTCGATTCCGAGAATTAATACCTGAAGGCCTTGAAAATGTTTTTATTTTGAGCTGGGTCATTGCTCTTTTTCAAGTCTCTAATACAATCAGTCCTGAAAGTGGAATCGCAGCTGTTACTATTGCAGGAATGACGATTGGCAATTCAAAAACATATATCCAACAAGATTTATTAGAATTTAAAGAACAACTTACAGTCCTAATGATAGGGATGCTATTTATCCTTTTATCAGCTGATGTTAGGATTGAGCAAATAATTAGTCTTGGTATTCCAGGTGTTATTACTGTTGGAATGTTAATTTTTTTAATTCGCCCTTTATCTGTTTTTATCGGTACAGAAAATAGTGGACTAGATATTAAACAAAAACTTTTGTTATCTTGGATAGCTCCAAGAGGCATAGTTGCTGCTGCGGTTGCATCTTTATTTGTTTATGAACTTGAAATACATGGATTTGATGGTACACAACTTAGAGCTCTAGTATTTTTATTAATCATTATTACTGTCCTATTAGCAGGCCTTACAGGTGGATTTGTTGCTGGAAAGCTTGATTTAAAAAGGAAGAGTCAATCAGGCTGGATTATCTTAGGAGCACATGAGGTTTCACGACTGTTATCTAGGTTATTAAAAAATGCAGGTAATGATATAATTTGCATTGATGAAGATCCAAATTCTTGTTTAAAAGCTGAAAATGAAGGGATAAAAGTTTTCTTTGGTAATGCACTAGATGATCGAACACTACAAAGAGCTGAACCTGATACGAGAAAGGGTATTATTGCACTAAGTGGTAATGAAGAGGTAAACTATATATTTTCTCAACGTGCTAAACATTTAAGTAAAGAAATGTCTATTTTAATTGGAATAAAAGATTCTCATGAGGGTATTACTCCAAAAATGATTTTAGATGCTGGCGGGAAAATTCCCTTTGGCCATTCTGCAGATATGGATTTTTGGTGTTCACTAGTTAAACAAAACTTAACACGTCATCAATCCTTCATTTACAAAGATGATAATAAATTTGATCTAACAGATGAAAGTATAAAAGGATTTTTACTGCCGATGATTATTAAAAAGAAAAGTACTGTTGAGCCTGTTGATAGTAAAACGAAAATAAGAAATGGAAATCAAATAACATTCTTAATTAATAAAAGAAACGAAGAAAAAGCTGCGACTTGGTTAAAAGATAATGGATTCAGTACTTTGAAAGATAAAAATCTAAATTAAAAAAACTATTCGTCAGATTTCGTCATCCCAAAAAACATTCCTCTTAGCTCACTAAGACCTCTTAATCTACCTACAAAAGAATATCCAGGGTTTACATTCTCTTCATTTATCTCATTTCCAATCAAGTGACCATGATCAGGTCTTATAGGAATAATGCTACCATCTCCATATTTTTCACGATACTTTTCTTCAGACATTAAATGTTTAGCAATTGTATACATATCATTATCTCCACATAAATGATCAGATTCGTAAAATGAACCATCATTCTCTTTTATTATATTTCTTAAATGAGCAAAATGTATGTGAGATTTAAACTTTTTCACTAACCTTGACGTATCATTATGAAACCCTGCGCCATAAGAACCTACACACATAGTTAATCCATTATGATTGCTAGGGTACGCATCTAATAAAAGACTAATATCTTCATCATTTGAAACTACTCTGGGGAGCCCAAAAAGAGGGAATGGTGGATCGTCAGGATGAATACACATTTTTACATCTGAATTTTCTGCTACTGGAATAATTTCTTTTAAAAATTTAAATAAATTCTTTCTGTAACCTTCTTTTCCAATCATAGTAAATTTATAAATTTCATCTAAAATTTGATTTCTTGAGTATGAGCCTTCACCGCCAGGTAGACCAGATATTATATTTTTTTCTAAAATATCAATATCTCTTTTATCAAAAAGTCTAAATTTTTCTTTCGCTTTTTTGTAGATGTCATTGCTGTAGTTTTTTTTAGCATTTTTCCGATTTAAAATAAAAATATCATATATTGCAAAATCTGTCATATCAAAACGTAATGCCAAAGATTTATTAGGTAGTTCAAATCGAAGGTTTGTTCTAGTCCAGTCAACGACAGCCATAAAATTGTAGCAAACAAGCTTAACACCAGATTGCCCGACATTTTTAATCGAATTTTTATAATTTTCTATATATTTGGTAAAATTTCCAGACATAGTTTTTATATCATTATGAACAGGAATACTCTCAACTACAGTCCACTCTAATCCATAAGACTCAATTAAGTTTTTCCTTTTAATTATTTCATCTAACTCCCAAACATCTCCAGTATTAATATGATCAAGTGCAGATACGACTCCACTAGCTCCAGATTGTGAAATATTTTCTAAGCTCACATGATCATCAGGACCAAACCATCTTAATGTTTCTTTCATTTAAATAATCTCTATATATTAAAAATTAAACTCCGCCAAATGCATCAAAACCTCCATCAACTGGTACAATTACTCCCGTAATAAAATTAGAATGATCCGACAGTAACCAGATCACTGTACTTACTAATTCTTTTGGATTTCCAAATTTTTTCATGGGTGTATTTTCAATTATTGAATTACCTCTTTCCGTATATTTACCAGTTTTTTCATTAATTAGTAAAAATTTATTTTGTTTACTTAGAAAAAAACCAGGTGCAATTGCATTGACGCGTATGTCTTTTGAATACTCCTTTGCCATATGAACAGATAACCACTTGGTAAAACTATTAATAGCTGCTTTGGAAGATGAATAGGCTGGGATTTTAGTTAACGGCCTGATAGCAGCCATTGAACTAATATTTAAAATATTTCCTTTTTTATTTTTAGCAAACTCTTTCCCAAAAATTTGACATGGCCTTATTGAACCCATTAAGTTTAATTTTATTACCCATTCAAATGCGTCTGCAGGAATGTTAAAAAAACTATTTTCTGAACCAGTAGTAGCATCTGGGTGATTCCCTCCTGCACAATTAATTAGAGCATCTATAGTTCCAAATTTGTCTAAGATTTTATCTTTACAACTAATTATATCTTCATCATTTGTAACATCACATTTAAAGATTTCAAAATCTGAATTTGACTTACTTAGTCTCGTGATAATTTCTTCACTTGGACTATTATTGTTAAATAATAATGTAACTTTGCAACCAACTTCGGCTAAGGAACAAGATATTTCTGATCCTATAAACCCGCTGGCGCCAGTAACCACTACAACTTTATTTTTTATATCGAATAATTGGCTAGTTAACATTCAAATTCAAATTTTAAAATTTTATACACCTAAAAATAGTGGTTTAATATGTCTGTAAAAAATATTCTCCGTAACATTTTTAGAAATTATTTTCTCATTCTCTTTTAAAGCATCTAAATATTTACGATCAAGTTTTGATGCAATCTTATAACCCACATGCAAAAGTTGACGGAAATTTATATTATAATGAGGATTATTTTGATCATGTCTTAGACTTTGTGAAAATATTTCACCTTTCCAAGTATTTACTTCTTCTGGAGTGGGTAACATATTTTTATCAATCTCTATAACTGATAAGTACGGCATACATAAATCATCATAATACTTATAAGATTCTGAATAAATATACTTTGCTATTTTTAAACCTTCTCCATCAGATTCAGATAATCCAATGAGTTCTTCAAGCCAACTAGTACCAGCTGTTTTAAGGTGAAGCCCGGCATCATATTTTTTCAAAATTTTTTGCATTATTGGATATAATGAAAATTTATCGCTACCAGAATGAACACTTAATTTTAAATTTGGATTCATTCCAAATTGTTTTTTTACTAGCTCAATGACAGCAACATCCTGCTCAAATTCTTTTTTAAAAAGGGATAAATCACCAATATATTCTACTCCCTTATTAAAGCTGCCACTAAACTTTGGCGCAATGGTACTTGCAGGTATTTTTAAATCTGAAATTGCTTTCAATATAAAAAATAATTCGGCTGGTGTTTGAGGACTATCTGTTTCGTCCATTGAAACTTCAACAATAAAGTTGTTTACACTTATTTTTGAATTTATATAATCATATATCTTTTTTGCTTCATGTATAGCGAACAAATATTTATTTGCAACAGACTCAATTAATTTAGATGTTATTTGGATTGAACCAACACCTTCTAAATTAAGATCACCAATATATTTTTTATTGTTTTCATAAAACTCATTCCTATAATTATCTTCAATTTTATGACCAATAAAATCAGCAACATCTATAGTATAAAAATCACAGGTATCGAGGAAAAAATCGACATTGTTAAAGTTAATATGATCTGCATCTAAAAAATATGGATCATTCCAACCCAGATCAGCCACAGCTTTATTAACTGAGTTTCTTGTCTCAAGAGATTTACTCCCGATAATCTCATGTTCTCTAAAAGATTTATTCCACACAGGTGTAATATGACAACCCTTTTCTTTTGCCATTATGATTGCCCGAAGCTGTGGTTTTGCCTGGTTAGCAAATCTATCTCCAACGCCAAATGAATATTTTGATAAAATATTTTTCATGTTATCTCCAAACTGTATTTAATTTTCTTAAAATCTTCACATTAATATCCTAGATAAGTTGGCAAAAATAAACTTAGCTGAGGAAAATAAGTAATCAAAAATAAAATTGCGATCATCGCTAAATAGAGTGGAATCAGAGGCTTAATCAATTGATCTATTGAAGTCTTTCCAATACCACACCCTAAAAAGAGAACGCTACCTACCGGTGGAGTGCAGAGTCCAATACATAAATTTAAAATCATTATTATACCAAAGTGTAGAGGGTCAATGCCTAATCCTGTAACGACTGGTAATAAAATTGGTGTAAAAATTAAAACAGCTGGAGTCATATCCATGAAAGTTCCGACTACCAATAATAGAATGTTAATTATTAAAAGCAATAAAAAAACATTGTCCGTTAAATTAATTAAATATAAGCTAATATTTTGAGGTATGTTAAGATAAGATAGCAACCAAGACATTGCTTTAGATGTACCAATTAGCAACATTACAATAGAAGTTGTTTCAACTGTTTTTAATAATATCCTAGGAATGTCAGCTAGTTCAATTTCTTTATATAAAAAAGCTAATAATAAAGAATATAAAACTGCAACGACACTAGCTTCTGTTGCTGTAAAAACACCTTTAATTATACCGCCTATTACAATATATATGAGTAACAAACTTGGTAATGCTTCAAAAGAGCGAGATATAATATCTTTTAAATCATATCCTAAACCACTCGGATAATTATTTATTCTAGCCATGATCATTGAAACGAAGATAAGACTCAAACCTATTAGTAAACCAGGTATGTAACCTGCTATAAATAAAGCAGAAATAGATACTCCGCCACTTGCTAATGAATAAATAATAAGAATGTTACTTGGGGGGATTAATAAACCAGTAGTTGAAGCTGTTACTGTTAAAGCTGTGTTAAAATTTTTATCATATCCTTCTTTATTCATAGATGGAATCATAACTCCACCAACAGCAGATGTTGCAGCGGCTGCTGATCCTGAAATAGCCCCAAAAAACATGCAGGCAATTATATTAACATATGCTAATCCACCTGGAAGGGACGATACAATAACTTTTGCAAAGTTTATTAACCGATTAGCGATACCTCCTTGAGCCATTATATAGCCTGAAAGAATAAAAAAAGGAATTGCTAGTAGAGCAAAACTATTTATGCCAGTTGCCATTTGTTGTGCTATAGTTGTTAAAGCAGGTGCAATAGGGATTGTAATAATCATACTGAGGGTAGTTGAAACACCAATGGCTAAAGCGATAGGGATATTAAAAGACAGTAGAAAAATAAAAGTTAATAATAATACTATGATTGAAATTGTCATTGTTAATTTAATTATCTTGCATTGTTTTCTTTATGGAATCAATTGAAAAAAGAATCATCATTGCTCCTGTTAATGGAACGACTAAATAAATGTAAGCCATTTTTACCCCAATAGCAGGAGATATTTGATTCAGGGAAAAAGTAATATGAACAAGTCTAGAACCTCCAATAATTAGGACGAAAAAAGAAAATGAAATTATTATAAAATATATTAAAATTTCCGAGATAACTTTTCTCTTACCACTGAAATTTTTTGTCAGAATATCAATACCTATATGAGATTTTTTTGATAAAGCATAAGCCGAGCCAAGCATTCCAATCCATATCAGTAAAAATCCAGCAATCTCTTCAGAGTAAAGACTTGGATCATTTAAGATAAATCTAGTAAAAATTTGCCAAGTTACTACTAATACCATAAAAGTCATTAAAAAGATGAGAAAATAAATAAGGATTTTATTAATTATATTAAACATGAAATCAAATATGGTTTTTTATTTTTCCAATTAATTTATAAAACGATTCATTCTTATAATTATCATACATACTTTTAACAGATTCTTGGAAAAGTCTTTTATCAGGATAAATTACTTCAACACCAGAGTTTTTAATTTTATCTAATGCTTCTTTAGTTGCTTGTAACCATAGTTTCTTTTGATAAATAACAGATTCATCAATTGAAGTTTGTAACCAAATTTTCTCATCTTGACTAAGACTACTCCATACATGAGTACTCATGATTAATACGTCAGGAATGGAAGTATGCTCGTCTAAACTATAAAATTTGCAAACTTCATAATGTTTAGAAAGGTGAAAACTAGGAGGGTTATTCTCTGCACCATCTACGACCCCTTGTTGTAATGAAGTATATAGCTCTCCCCATGGAATTGGCGTTGCAGAACCACCTAAACTTTTTACCATATTAATTGATGTTTGACTTTTTTGAACTCTTATTTTCATTCCTTTCAAATCAGATGGCATTTTTATAGGCCGATTTTTTGTATAAAAACTTCTTGAGCCCGCATCATAATAGCACATCCCTTTCAAAAAATAAGATTCGCCTGAAACCAATAATTTTTTACCAATTGGCCCATTTAGAACATTCCACCGGTGTTGATCATCTTGAAATAAATATGGCATACCAAAAATCTTCATATCTGGAATAAAACCCTCTAAAGGCGCCGTAGAAACTTTTGTCATAGCTAAACTGCCAATTTGAAGTAGCTCGATTAGCTCTCTTTCGTTGCCTAATTGTCCTCCTGGGTAAATATCAACTATCATTTTCCCGCCTGATTTTTCTTTGACTTTTTCTGACATGAAAACCATCGCCCTATGCACTGGATGTGAGACATCTAAGCTATGTGCTAGTTTAATTACGGTGGCAGATTTTTTATTTGAACATGATATAAATATGAAAAATAAAAATATTACATATATTTGTTTTTTCAACATAATTATCAAAGTTTGTAGGATTTTTTTACAAGATTATAGGCTAGATCATGATTTATTTTTACTGCTTCATCCATATCTAACACATGGCGAACTACCTGCTCAGCAAGAAAGTTTGAATCAACCCTTCTACATAAATCATGCCTTGCAGGAATAGATAAAAATGCTCTGGTATCATCATTAAAACCAACAGTATTATAAATACCAGCAGTTTCAGTCGCTCTCTTACGAAAACGTTTCATGCCCTCAATACTATCATGAAACCACCAAGGTGGACCTAATTTCATAGATGGATAATGACCTGCAAGGGGTGCCAATTCTCTTGAATATACCGATTCATCAAGAGTGAATATGATTAAGGAAAAATCACAATTATTTCCAAATTCATTGAGAAGAGGACGTAAATTTTTTGTGTATTCAGTTGTTAAAGGTATGTCAGCTCCTTTATCTGGTCCAAATTTTCTAAAGATGACATCATTATGGTTTCTCAATGAACCTGCATGAATTTGCATTATTAGGCCATCATCTGTACTCATTCGAGCCATTTCCATTAACATGTGACCAATAAAAATTCTTTGATCATTTTTATTTGATTCACCTTGCAATGCTCTCTGAAATATTTCATCTGCTTGCTGATCGGATATTCTTTGTGTAAATGGTGTCTCAACACCCTGATCAGTAGAGGTAGCACCCATTTCTTTAAAGAACTGTCTTCTGTCTTCAATAGCAGAAATAAAACTTTTATAGGAATCAATAGTAATTTTAGAAGCCTTTGATAATTTTCCTATTTCGTTTAGCCAATCTTTTGATTCTATGTTCATTACTGAATCAGGCCTAAATGCAGTAATTACATTTCCTTGCCAACTAGATTCTTTTATTGCTCTATGATGGACTAATTGATCATCAGCACTCTCTGTGGTGCAAAGAGTCTCAATATTAAATTTATCAAAAATAGATCTAGGCCTAAACCTTTCTTCTAATAATAATTTTTGAATGTGATCATAAATTACCATTGCATTATTTTCATTCGGATGTTCATCTATCCCAAAAACTTCTTTGAAAACATAACTAAGCCACATCTTTGTTGGCGTACCGGAAAACAGAAAATAATTCTTGCAAAATATTTTCCAAATATCTCTAGGATCTTTTTCAATATAAGTACCATCAATTGATAAGATACCAAGACTTTCAAGGCTAATTCCTTGTGAATAAAACATCCTAAATATGTAATGATCTGGAATTATAAGCAATTCAGCAGGGTTAGAAAAATTTTTATTTTTTGATAAAATTTCAGGATCCACATGCCCATGTGGACTTATAATTGGTAATGATTTTACTTCATTATATAATTCTCTAGCTACTGACCTTGTATCTAAGTCAGGTTCAAAAAAACGATCATCATTTAGATTTATTTTCCCCATTATCTACCTCTTTATGCAAGTATCTCTAATAATTATTTCTGTAGGAATTTTTATATGTTCAATATTTGCCTTATTATCTTTTATATGATCAATAAGTTTAGCCGTAGCCCTTTCTCCAATTTCTTTTATTGGTTGTTTCACATAAGATAATGAAGGCTTCATAAAATGATTGTAAGTACTACCACCAAATGACATAATATTTAAGTCCTTAGGTATATTAATATTTAATTTTTCTACAGCTCGCATAACACCGACAGCAACAGGATATGTTACACAGAAGATTACCTCTGGTATTTTATTTTTTATTTCCAATAATTCTTGCATACCATTATACCCGTCAATTTCTTCATATCCACCTTCAACAATGATAATCTCATTTTTATTCATTTTATAATCATTTACAGCTTTTTTAAATCCTCTAATCCTATTTTTACCAATATTAGTTGATTTCATCCCTCCAAGGAAGGCTACACTCTTATATCCAGATTTGATAATATAACTAACAGCCTTGTAAACTCCCATAAGGTCATCGGAAACAACATGACTAAAATTCTTATCTTCTTTTATTCTATCAAAAAACACTATTGGAACACCTCTATCCTTGGATACTTGAAAAATTTTACCATCATTTGTCTCTTCGGTAATAGAAACTAGTAAACCGTCTACACACATTGCTAAAAGTGTTTGTATGTGCTTTATTTCATTACTTTCTTTTTCTTGAGAAACTGCAAGAATCACTTCATAACCAAGATCAGAAGCACTTTTATAAATCTGATTAATTATATCTGGAAAAAAGTCTCCAGTCACTTTTGGAACAACTAAGCCAATAGTGTATGATTTTTTTGAAGATAAATTTCTGGCCATAAAATTAGGAATGTATCCTAATTTTAAGGCAGTCTGTCTCACCAGATCCTTTTTAGCTTCACTTATGTCTGGATGATTGCGCAATGCCTTTGAAACAGTAACTTTAGAAACGTCTAAAGTTTTTGCAATATCTGCTAAAGTTATATTTTTTTTTGACTTCATTTAGCTTTTTATTTATTTGTAACTTTATCGGTAACTTAAATTATCAATTCGATTCAAATCTATCAACATAGAATTAAGATAATTGATTCATTTATTATTAATATACTTTTTGGCTAATTCAGAATCTTTTTTCCAATTATATTCCCCAATTGGATAGCTATGGCTATAATTTTCTAATTCTTTAATTATTTTATTAGCCTCAGATTTATTTTTTTCAATAATACCTTGAACGTTAATTGTACGCGGTTTAATACGATCTCCATAATAAACTGCAGCAACTGCTGCTCTCAGCCTAACAGTCAATAACGTCCTATCAAACATTCTTTCTAGCTTTTCATATTCTTTTTTATCTAAATCAGATTTAATATTATGCACCAAGCTCAATAACTCTTCAGTCTTTTTTATTGACCACTTTTTTTCCTTCAATATATCTTCTAGAAAGCTTTCATTCATTAGTTCTTCAGGCATTAACCAGCCATTATTAATCACCTCAGGAATCTCTAATTGATTTAATATCATGTATGAAATAGAATCATTAGGCGATGATTTCGGTTTATAAAAACCTTGCCCTGATTTATGCTTTTTTGGAGACAAATAGTTCACAATATCTTTCCAATAATGATATTTTTTATTTACTCCATTTTCTACATAAATAACTGGATTTTCTAACCATCTACCTGAAACGTGCCTAGTATATATTGAACGATAGTCAAAATTTAGTTTAGAGTGTCGGGCTGTATTTAAACCCAATGTATAAAATGAGGATAAAATTATATCATCTGACTCGTCAAATATCCGAAATAGTTTTTCAATATTTTCAACACCGTATATTTTAGAAATATATGTTTTTATAACTTGATCAGATGATGAATAGTCCTCTAAAAAACCTTTACTTATAGAATGCAAATTTATTTCTGCTGGGTTATTAATAATTGATGTATTACCGTACCTATCTGTTCTAATTGAATAACCGATGACATTCTTATATTTTGAAAAATATTTAGCCTTATTAAAATGAAAATCAGGAAAAATACTAGCCACAATTCCCTGACCGCTAAACTCATGAGCCGCATCA
>Ga0207993_1000910_pt1 | contig 11575 bp, 14 predicted proteins | sample ETN01SmetaG_2_FD_185791 | JGI IMG/M metagenome (GOLD analysis project Ga0207993, IMG submission 185791) | Marine microbial and viral communities from oxygen minimum zone, Eastern Pacific Ocean - ETNP2014F12-01SV265 (SPAdes) (version 2) | ecosystem: Environmental > Aquatic > Marine > Oceanic ...
CCCGCCGCTGTCTGGTCTGGCAGACTCCGCGCAGGGTTGGCGCATGGGCCCGCCGCGGTCTGGTCCGGTAGACTCCGCGCGGGGTCGGCGCGTGGGCCCGCCGCTGTCTGGTCTGGCAGACTCCGCGCAGGGTTGGCGCATGGGCCCGCCGCGGTCTGGTCCGGTAGACTCCGCGCGGGGTCGGCGCGTGGGCGCACTAGCTTCGGAAAGCATGTGCGTGTCCATTTCCAATTTTTGGATTGGTTTGATACGTACAACTTTTCGTGTATTTATAGAGTTTTTTGGCACGTGTTTCTGTTTTTTTAATAAAAACAAAAAAGGCACTGTTTGAATTTTGTCAAATGTAGAGGACGTCGCAGGCTACCAAAACTCAAAATAGAAACAATGGCATCTTTGATCCTTCACGGAACCGCGGGATATATATTATTTTTGATTGGGCTCATACGCCCGCGGTCATGGCGGCCAGTGGCGATTTTCAAGGGCTGCTGGTGCCAACGGACGCGAGCAGCGGGGAAATATACGATGTAGAAGACATGCTTACGCTAGAAGAGTGGTGCAGCACTGAAAGACTACTGACCAAGACTGAGCAACAATACATCACGGAGACGACCGCTGTTTTTCAGCGGGTATCGGCAATACAGAAAAAGAACTGCATCTTTTACATCGGGGCGTTCATGCAGTTTTGCCTGTACATGGAGGCCTTACTCATTGCACCCCATCTCACCGACATAGCACATAGTTTTGGCATGTCGGACCAAGAGCGCGACTTGAAGCTCGGCGGCATGTTGCAGCTGTGTCTGTTTTGCATTGGGTTGCCTGTCTCTCTGCTTTCTGGCAATCTTGGTGATCGGTGGGACTCGACAAAAGTGATTGTAGTCTTTGGAGCACTGGGCGCCGCTGGTAATCTGGCAACGTTTTTCGTGCGAAACTTTGCGCAGTTCATGCTGTCGCGCGCCGTCTCGTCCATCTCCTGTGCCACGTCAAACGTGTTCATGAGCGTCATCTCGCAGCTGTACTCCCATGGCGAAAGGCCGATTGTTATTGGGCAGTACAATGCTGTGATGGGCCTGGGCGTCGGTGCGGGGGTACTTGTTTCTGTCACGCTGGGACAGATTCTGGGCTGGCGATTTGCGTTTCTGTTGGTGGGGATTGTGCAGAGTGCTTCCATTTTGCTGTTCTGGCTGCGCGTGCCGGCGCGGCGTCATTTGGAGCAGGTGTACCCTGCGGACAAGGCTTGTGTTGCCCCGACAAAGGTAGGGTCTGCACAGCTTGTGGACTCTGTGCTGTTCAACGGGCTGAACGCGGCCATTTTCGCCCAGGGGGTGTTTGCTGGTGTACCCAGCTCGTGCGTGGGTGTGTGGCTCTTGGACTACCTGTCGGTGGACGCGCACGCTCCGTCAAAGTTTCAAGCGCTGCTCGTTGTCATGAGCTATGGCATTGGGCTGATACTGGGGCAGGTCAACCTTGCGCGGTGTTTGTCCCTGGTCAACATTAACGTGCTCGGTGACGACGGCGCTTCTCATCTATGCATTGTTGTGTTTTATCTGATTCCTGTCATTCCTTTGGTGTTGGTGTGGTCGTCTCCGTTTAGTCTCTGGATGGTGGGAGCCATGGCGTTTGCCGGCTTCTTTGCGGGATTGAATGTGGTGGCGGTACGCACGCTGCTGATGAACTGCAACCATGTTTCCGTGCACTCGAGTCTGTTCTGCATGCTCTCCGTGTCAGAGAGCATTGGAAAGGGGCCGGGGATCATGCTGATTTCGTGGCTCATTGCCAGGACTAGCAGGCACGACGTCTTATCACAGAATCCTGTCATGTGGGCGATCCCTGCGGCCTGTTTCGGTATGCTTTATTGCTTAGGAACATCGCGGCACAGGTGCTCCTGCAAAAGCTCTACACAGTCGGCCGCGTAGGCGTTCAGCGCGCATTAAATGTAAAGAAATCAAACGTGTTCTTCGACCATTTCCCAGGTCACTGGATGTTCCAGTTCGTCTTTTCCGATGCACATGTCCACGATGCGTGCCAAGATTGCCAGCATTTGCGACGTCGGGGTTGTTGCCTATATACCTTTTTACTAGTGCAAGCATGTAGATCACGTTAATGTTATGCAGCCACGCTTGTCAACTGGAAGGAGCATAGAAAGAACAATGAAGCCCATCGCGAGGATGTAGACGTACATGCACTCCAATCTGATCTTGGCAAGCACAATTTTGAAGCCGAATGCCATTTTACTTCTATCCCCTTTCCCGTGCTTATATACGCACCATGAACTGGTAGATTCAAGACTAGCCTTCCGCACGGCATCGCACAGGGCGCGGCCCTCGTGCTTGATTGTGGCTGGATCCGAGGCCCCCGTGCTTGATTGTGGCTGGATCCGAGGCCCCCATGCTTGATTGTGGCTGGATCCGAGCCCCCCGTGCTTGATTGTGGCTGGATCCGAGGCCTGCTCGCATTGGCTGTACCAATAAACACTTGATCTCTCTGTCTGGTAGGTTCAGGACAGCGCGAACCGCGCACGCTTGGCATTCAGCTCCAATTTCTGCGTCTCAGCTTCCTCTCTTTGGAGGCGGAGCTCATGGCGCCGTCTGCGAATGGCCTCAAGCTGTGCTGAGGCGTCGTCCGCGCTCGCGCGCGCCTCAGTGTCTGTCAGTGCGATGCCGTGGCACAGGGCCGAGAGCTGCCTCTTGTTCCGGTCCCAGGTCTCTTCTTCCATGTCGTCGTCATTCAACAAACGGCGGTGCACGTTGTCGCACAACACCCATTTGTGAGAAATGCGCGCGCAGCTGCCGAGGTTCCAAAAGATGTTGTCCATGGTCTGCAGCATTTTGACGTCGATGCTGACCACATGAAGGACGCCGCGGCCATTTCTGTTATATTCAGTGTCAAACACGCCGAACAGGGTTTTGAAGAATTCCATGAAGTCCTTCATGCTCGTCTGTGTGGCGTCAGACTCTGCCGCCGGAAGGGACGCCCGTTTGACCGCGAAAACGACATTCTCCCACTCTGCTGCCTCATTCAGCCCGGGGAGGGTAGAAAAATGGCGCTTCAAGGATTCAAGAAACGACATTCCCCGGTAGATATGGCGTGCCGGTGCTCGCGGTGCGATTTCCTTGATTTCAAAGGTCCGCAGATGGCTGATGAGCCGGGCGTACTCGCTTGATTTGAGCCCGTCTGCCCTTGTCTGTGGCATGGGCACCATGTTTTGGACACAGTCGAGAAAGATGAGCTCTCTGAAAAACTGCTCGAAAAAGTACAGGTTCGGGGCGAGGTGCAGCAAATCTCGACTGCACATTTGAGGGATGCATGCGCGGGAAATCTCTTTCAGCAAGTTCTGTGGCGAGTACGGCGTGAGAACCAGGGCCCCTGACTCGTCCCGGTCGCAGACCTTGCCAAAGTCGATGCCTTCCACGCTCGGAAACACCGACGCGGCCACTTGAATGATGTTGTACATGGCCACTGCACAGTTTCTGAGGCCACACGTCGTGATTCTGGCGACGGGCACGATCTTGCCACTTTGTGCATATTGGTTGCACATGTCGTAATCCACGCGCACGAGAACGGCCGATGCCACCGGTCTCGGTCGGTAAAAGACACCACCCGCCGTCTTCAGCGCGGTATCCACGGATATTCCGCGCTCGAGCATCGCACCCATGTACTCTGCGCTCACCTCCACCGTTGCAGGCTTGCCCGTCGGAAAGAGTGTAGACAAGTTGTCGTCTGCAACGACCTGCATGCATGCGGCCGTACTGCTTGTGATTTTGTCCCAGCGCAACAGCTCGGCGCACTGAAACTGAACCGCTGCGATAAAGTTGCAGTGGTGCGATCTCTGCACTGGCAAACTCGCCCTGCATACCGTGCACCTTGCCCCGACGTGATTGGGCACGGGTTTGCAAAGCCCGTCGTGCGACATCTGCATGTCACCCATGCCGGCAACAGACAGATTGATGGTAACAAGTTGGTAGCTGTGAAAGTTGTCTTTCACGGAGCAGGAGAGCGTTATCGTGCAGTTGCGCACAGGCGTGGGCGCGAGGTCAGCGGAAAGAAGCTTGATCTCGCGACTGCACGTGGATTCTGAAATGCCAGTGGCCATATAGAGGTGACGAATGTCCCGGGGCATTTTGTGCATGATCGAGTCCAGTGTGAGGATTTCATGTGCCTCTGTCCCGGCGAGTGCCTTCAGATCAGACAGCATGCGCTCGTGCGCGGACGTCATGGCGTCCTGTTTTTTTCGAAACTACGCACGTGGTCTTTTTTTTCTTTGTCCATTTTTAATTTTTAAAAACTTAGTAAAGAGGCCCTTGCGACGGGCACGGAATGCAGATGTCGCGTGCAGTTTCACATCGCGCGCGCTCCATGGTCGGGCTTGCCCTTCAGCAGCATCGCGCAAAAATTGCGGGTCTTGCCCGCGCCAGGCGTCTTGCTCTGAACAGGGCCAAGACGCTGCGGGTGATTATTCCGCACGACTTGATGGACTCGACCGCGGAGTTCCTGCCGTGCAAAAAGTTCAAGACACCACAGCAGGCCCCTCGGGATTATACACAGGAGCAAATATGGGGTGTCGTCGTGGCAATCAACCGCGCAGAGCGGCACAGAAATAGTCAAGCGAATGGCAGCGGAAGTGGCTGTTGTTTCTGGGAGGAATGCGAGAGTTCTGGGTCGTGCTGAATTCTGTGGAGTGTCGTCGTGTTAATCAACCGCGCCGAATGGCAGTGGAGGTAACAGTTGATTTTTGGTGGCGCCGAAATCTGTGCAATGTCGCTCGCGCCGGTGTGTGTCTGTCTCATTGATGAACACATATCGCCTTCAAAGAGTATATAAGCGCGATTGGGAGTCCTGAATCAAAAATGAATCGTCTGAACTTTCTTCTGATTGCGGTGTTTTTGGCCGCCATGTGCTCGGTCGAGGTCGCCGTGGCTGCCACTCCGTTTCACAGAAAAAATGCTGGTGAGGACAACTCCCGTGCGGAGTCTCTCAGTAAAATCACTCTAAAGTCTCTGCACGCCTTGTCAGCTCTGCACAGCCCTGCTGGCAAGCCGTCGAACAGCAAGCCAAGAATTCTTCCTGGATTCTTTCGTGGGCCCACTTCCAAGTAAACTTGACACTTGCGGCGTTAGTGAATCAACGCGTTCTTTATTTGTGTTTGCCACTTTTGTTGGCATGTTTAGAGGTATTTGCGGGCTTTAAAGGCTTGGCTCTGCCTTTGTTTTTCATGTCGGGAACATGAAGCCTGCTTTGCCTGAAATTGCGGGCTTTGTCGGCGTATTGCACAATAAAGACGTCCATGAGGTGTACTCGGCACGCGATACCCTATTTATATATTTTCAAATCTTGTACCCATTGTCTTGTTTTCTTTTTTTGTTCTGTGGTATACACAACCCAGCATGGCGCGGAGGGAGCTGTCCTAACAACAACATCGCAATGTGAATTTCGCTCTCTAGCTACCCCTTTGGGCCTCGCTTTCTGCTTTGGACCGTTGTTAATACAGTAGGAAGGTATACAGAAGCAGTTCCTGAAATAAAGACTTAATCTCCCGGCGACTACTCTGTAATAGTCGACATAGTGGGCAGTGGGTTCGATGCCTTTTTTTTGCGTTGAAAAAGGGGATTCATGAACTCGTCGAAAAAACGATACCCAAGCACGCGCATAGACGCCATGCATTTGTCGCGTGAGGTCGCAGTCGGGAAAAAGACATAAACGTCCATGTCATCTTTACACCCCGTTCCAATAACAATGAGTGTGTCGAGATTGGGAAGAATTTTGGCGTAGAAATTATGCAGATCAAACTTCTGCAATGTATTGCCTTTCACCAAAAAACGCACGGAGATCTTTTCTGAAAAAATGTCCAACTGCCCCTGAGTCCGGATCGGGCTTATAATGTCTGGGCTCACTTGCACGTCGATGCGAATTATGGGTTCGGATGAGTTCAGTGCCATGGTCTTGTGCCGGCGGCTTCATTGTTGAGGCTCATATATAGACCCATGAATTTTTCAGCGGTCAATGTTTTTGGGTTAACAAAGAAAAATGAAACACAGAGTGTTCTGCAAAGCACAAATATCGGGGGAGAATGAAGGCAAACAAAAATGTACAGGTTTGGTGGAAACAAAATGAGAATATTTTTCTCCTGCCACCTGCCTACCACTCCCATACACACAAGTGGGAGAAGCTGGATATCGACACATGCGGCTGCTCCTTGTGCGGAATCGTGCATGTCTGTGATGCGCGACAAAACATCGTGCCGTGCTGTTTGGAGGTCCAGGATGACAGCTCGGTGGTGTGCAAGCTCACTGGTTTGGTGACCAAAACTTCTTCGTTTTACGACGGCACTATCTCAACGCGGGACTACCGCATCACGTCCGTCTCCATGAGTGGACTGGGAATCTCCGAGTCACGCAAGAACAAAAGCACACAGGGGGAGAGCATGGAAATTGTCAGTCGCGAGGTCAGGGGCATCATCGAGCTTCTTTTGTACTCAAAAAACTCACAGGAAAGTCGGAAGAAAGAAGGCGCCCGTGTGGCGAAAAAGGTGCAGCAGGCGTTTTCGGGCAAGATATCACAGCTGGTCGCAAACAGGTCCACAAAGGGCACGTTGTGCGTGGTGGACGCGCTGGCAGAGAGCATAAAAACATTTTCGGCGTTTGACCGTGGAAATGTCTCCGCCGTCGTTCCCCCGCAATCAGACTGGGATTGGCTTGTGGCGCACATTTGTTGCGTTCTGACCTTTATTCCTCTTCCGCGACAGTTTGCCATTACGCCAAAGAACCAGAACCTGAAAAATCTCATTGTCAGTTTTCTGTACATGACCAAGAATGGCCTCGAGGTCTCGGGCGCAACATTCATCCCGAAAATCCCCTTGATGCAGCAAATCCTGCCGCTGGAGGTGCACATGTGGTCCTGCTTCAAGTTGCAGGCAAAGAGCATCACAGAGGGCGAGAATCTGCTGAAGAGGCTGATCAATGAAATGACACCGCAGCAGATCGACACGTTTCGTGACATGTCCGCCACCCACAACGGACGGAAGCGAAAGCGCTGCGATTAGCCGCGGTCCGTTGTGGTCGTGGTTTGCGCGCTTCTCGGATTCAAACATGGCCTGGACAGACACTCTGCCCCTGTGCAGCAACTGCTGCGCTTCTTCTGGACAGGATATCCGTCATTTTGAGCTTCCAGTCCCAGTTGCCTTTGAGCATTTCCTTGGATAAAGCAAGGTCGGCGTGGAGGTCCGCGAGGTCCTCTTCGATTCCTTTCAGCAATTCTTCTGTAATGGGCTCCCCGGGGTGGTATTTTTGCCATTTAGATATAATTTTCCTCCGCTGCACATTAAGCATTTTCTGCTTCTGTTTGTACATGCGTACATCGGGGTCCTTTGCCTTCTTTTCCTGCAGACACGTAAGCACGTGCGTCCTGACCTCCGGTGGCATGTCCATGTATCCCTGACTCTGGCAGACGCACTGCGGGCAAGCAAGGTGATTTGCGTAGGACAGATCTTTTCCGCCCCATTGCTGAGTCTCGAGATAGGCAAGGCGTGCCTTGCAAGTTTGAATTTGCTTGTTCAGACGGTGTATGCGGTCAATAATCTCTTTTGCCGGCTGCGAGTACATTGGGACAAGTTGGAGTTCGCGGTGTAGGTGCAACACAAGATCAGACGTTTCTTTGATTTCAGAGTGCAAGGCAAGCATTTCACGGTGTGCTTCAGGGTCGTACACCATGTACCAAAAGTGTTTGTTTATGGGTCAGGGATATGATATCAAACTAGTTGCTTGTGCTTTATATATACAAGTGTTTCGTTTTCAAGGTAGAAGTTGTGTTGTGTATATAACAAGGAAATTAAACAGAATCTCGAGCGCCATGGCATTGTCTTTGTATCGTGGAATCGTTGTCGCCTCTTTTGTCGTTGCGTGCTCGAGTTTCAGTGCAATGACCCCCGGTAGTGTGATCAAGGCCTCGCCAATCCTCGAGCAAAAACCACACCATCCCTGCCTTGCAGGTGAAAAGTGGCCTAAGCCTCAGGGTTTGAAGACGAAGGGAGATGAGATTCAAGAACGCCGAATCGTCGCTCGACTGAAGCACATGGAAAACATAATTCAAGGTCTGCTGAGCGTTCTGGTGTACGCAGACGACTTGGCACTTGCCGAACGACAAATACTGCAATCTTCGATTCACTTGGACCTGAGTTCAAACATGACTCGTTCACCTATGCTGCTCCGGCGCGCCGTGGCGGATTTAGCTCGCGCAAACGGACAGCCTGTCCAAACTCCAGTCCATTTTTGGAAGTAGTTTTTTTTTCAAGTAAAGTGGTTTTAAAAACAAACCAGATCAAATCACGAGCTGCGAGGTTCGCCAGATTACCCTTTTGTCGGAAGAGGAAGGCCACGCGCACGCAGAGACGGCGGTCGCCGTACAGGACATGGATGCATTCGAGGTGTTCGAGAACTACCCGCCAGGTTGCAAGGGCGATAATTTTGATCTGTGGGCGGGCGCGCAGTTCGACACGGAAGGCGCGCAGTTTGACATGGACAGTGCGCAGTTTGACACGGAAGGCGACACATACAGAGACGTATCCGACTCTAATCTCACTAAATCTGGACTCGATGAACAGCTCGAGGGTGACACTCAGCAATGCCTTTTTGGCGATTTTCAATTCTTGCAGCCCGTGAATGACAGTGGATTGTCCATGTCTGCCATCATTAACCAAAGGTTTTTGGACGTGCAAGAATCCTTTGTGTCCAAGGTTCTTGACAGAAAATCACTGGACTCAACGGAGTGCGCACAGGGAGTAAATGCTTTACAACCACCAACCACAAAAACACAAGAATCGTCTGCGGATGGCACCCCCCCGGTGTGTGTAATCTGCCTGGAGCCAGCTGGTGGCGCCGACGGGGCGCTGCTTACGGGTGGGTGTGGGTGCAACTTGCTCGCTCACAAGGGATGCCTTGCGGAGTTGGCGCGGCACAAGTCCACGGACCCAGAGTGCATGCTGCCCTTGAAACAGATCTATTCGCAATGTCACGCTTGCAAAAGGAAGGTCTCTGGACAGGCCATGTTAGAGCTTGGCATGCAGTGTTACAAGGACCACAAAGCCCGTCAGTTTGGCACGCCCGCTAAAAGGCAGGCTGTCATCGTGTACTGCCGCGCATTGCAGGAGCACGGGCTGCATTCCAAGGCCTTGCCACATCTAAGAAAACTCACGCAGCGGTACCAGCAGAGCAAGGACTTATGTGGCTACAATGAGCATCTGCGCGCCCTGAGGCGTCTTGCTTTGGCCCAGTTTCACGTTGGTCGTTTGGATGAAGCGGAAGTGACACTGCGCAAGGCATTTGTTTTTGTCAAGGGTCGCAACAATTGGCACATCTGTCCCAAGGGCGCAATCGTCGAAGCTTGTCTTGGACTGTGTCTGTCGCGTGCCGGAAAGCTCGGGGAGGGCTCACGGCATACTCGCAGTGCCATGGATAGGCTGACTTCCAAGAAAATGGACAAACTTCGGGCTCGTTTTTCGTAGGTGCGTCTCTTTTTGTAGCGTGATGCTTATTAAGTCTGCTACGGGATTGGTGTGGGACATTCAGAGTGACTCTTTACGGCAAAGACTCAAAAAATAAACAAAATGACACACTTTCTAGCCGCACACGACTGTACGCTACGAGACATGCAGGGTCGCTGCCGACATGGTAGACTACAGAATGGCTTGTATTGCGACGACTGTTTGGAGGAAAAGCGCCTACAGCATCACTTTGCCCCTCTTCGGCTGTGCAGGCATGCGCACTTTCACAGCACATGTCACCTGTGCCGGGACATTTTTCTAGCCTTTTGCATGGCCACACATGAGAGACTGGGCAACGTGAGCGATCCCGCGCAGACTTCCATTTTTACTTCCAGTAATTTCATCGACGGCGCGCGGGTGCTCACGACCAAGGTGGTCGTCAAAAGCAAGCACAACGCGTCTCGCGACCTTACGAGCGACATTCTAAGACTCATCTGGGAATTCTACCTACTGTAGATATCGACAGTGCAAATTATTACAAACCATTCCGTTGATGGTCTTCATAATCTCAGTCCAGAGCGTGCTTGCTCTTCTCGATCTCCTTGTTGTCTGGAATGCCCAGAGGATTGGCGCTCCCGTCGCTTTGGTGAAACGGGGGGATCCCGAAGAAGAAATTGGCGTCGTCTTGATCCATAGCCTCGCACAGGTGCAAGTGTTCGTGCGCAGGGTGTTTGCCGTTCAGAAAATTCCACGTGATTCGCTTCATGAACTCGGCAGTGTGTAGGTCGTAAGCCCTGGCCAAGCTCGGCCCCATGCGCGCCGCCTGTTTTGCATCGCGCTCGCGCATCTCCTCGGCGGTGTGCCTCTTTATAGTGCCACCCAGCACCTTGTGGTCGAACGCGAGCGGTTCCGGATTTTCAAAAAAGCTCAACAACTTCTCCCGGCTGACGGGCACTGGCTTCAACTGCGACTCGTTGACGTACAGCATGCGCAGCCCGTCTTTTGGCTCGAGCTCGTGGAAGCCCCCAGCAGATTCGTCGACCTGGAACTCGGACGAAAAATTGAGGTCGTACACCTGCTTGAAGGAGTTGGCAGCACTGATGTCCGTGTAGCGCAGACTCTTGAACTCCTTCTCGCCCGAGATCATCTTGACCTCCGGAGAAACGATGTTGAGGCAGTTAACGGCAAAGTCCTCGATCGCCTTCGTCAGCAGCCACGGGCGGGCGTCCAGGCTGCGCACGGCGCGCACCTCCAGGGTGCACGAAGACGCGTCTTTGACGCTGGCCGACAGGGAGGATACGTAGATTGACTCTGGTATGATGAGATCTGCCTTGTGCGTGTATTTGCCGTGCAGGAACTCGTTGATGTGATTCCGCATGTTCTCGCGCTCGTTTGAGATCCGCACCGCGGGGCACTGCATGGAAAATTGGATCCGGGGACGGAAGGCGAGAATGTGCACGAGGGCGGGAGCAGGTTCGCCGCCGTCATTGCACACTGTGCTGTTCATGGTAATGATTGGCTCGCGGCTCGTTTTCTTCTTGGCAAGTTCCTGTGGTTTGTACGTGTAGTCAAAGCGGACAGGATGGCTGGCCTCCAGCGGGCCGTCACCGGGGAGCGTCAAAAAGCGCGGTGTGATGTGCATCGCTGTGCTAAGGGCTTCTTTTTAAAACCAACTTGATTTAAAAATAAAAAAATGTAAAAACAAATCGCGCGCAGAGGACTCATTTTTGAAAAGGGGGCAAGACGGGCCTTTCGGCGCGCATTATGCCCCCATGCAAGTACGTGGACGATGCCGCTGAGCTTTCGGGGTCCGCGAGCGACGACGAGGAGTCTGACCAGGGCCTGAATTCAGACGACAAGGCGTTCATCAATGACAATCCAAGCGAGTCTGATCCGTTGGATTCGGATGAAGAAGAGGGTGGCTCCGGCTCGGCAAACTCTGACCGGGAATCAGGACACGAGTCTGGTGGTCGTTCGGGACATGACGCTGAGCAGGGGTCGTCGGATGAGGGTGGTGTGCGTCGGGTTGTTTCGTGCAAGTCCAAGCATCGCAGATTGTCTCCGAAAATCACGGGTTCTGGGACTGAGCAGGGGTCGTCTGAT
>Ga0207993_1000915_pt1 | contig 11550 bp, 12 predicted proteins | sample ETN01SmetaG_2_FD_185791 | JGI IMG/M metagenome (GOLD analysis project Ga0207993, IMG submission 185791) | Marine microbial and viral communities from oxygen minimum zone, Eastern Pacific Ocean - ETNP2014F12-01SV265 (SPAdes) (version 2) | ecosystem: Environmental > Aquatic > Marine > Oceanic ...
CATGGTGCCCAAAAAATTCAAGTGATAAATATGGTCAGACACGTAATTTAAAAAATGCATTAGCTAATTCAATTAACACAATTAGTGCAAGACTTATGGATCAAGTTGGGCCAAAACCTGTTGTTGCCTTGATGAAAAAAATGGGAATTAATTCATATTTGCCTGAGGTACCATCAATTGCTCTTGGAACACCAGATATTAGCCTCTACGAAATGGTTGGAGCATATAGTACGTTTGTAAATAAAGGAATATATATTGAGCCAATTTTTATTACAAGGATAGAAGATAAAAATGGAGTTCCACTATTTGAAGTAATTCCTAACACAACTGATGTCTTGAGTGAAGAAGCAGCATATGTAACAGTAAATTTAATGGAAGGTGTAACAAAGTATGGTTCAGGAGGTAGACTTAGACACTCTGGCTTAGAAGAGACAAATTATATTTATAAGAATTTAGTGACAGGGTATCCTTACGCATTTGAAAATTCTATAGCTGGAAAAACTGGAACTACTCAAAATCAGAGTGATGGATGGTTTATGGGAATGGTTCCTAACCTGGTAACTGGAGTTTGGGTTGGAGGTGAAGACCGATCTGTCCACTTTGAAGATATCGCTTTTGGTCAGGGAGCTACTATGGCTCTCCCTATCTGGGGACAATACATGAAGAAAGCTTATCTAAATCCAGATCTAGGAATTTCATCCGAGGATTTTCCAGTTCCTGAATTAGTAACAATTCCATTAGATTGTGAAAATTTAAATATTGAAAGCTCAAAGAAGAAAAAAGATCTTGAAGAACTAGGTTTTTAATCTAAAATCTTTTCATAGCAATGAAAAGGAAATTCACTTTGATTTGGGAAATAAACATCATCAAGTTGTATATATTTTCTTGATTTATAAAACCTATTATTTCTTTCATTTTTACTAAATGTGTCAAGCCTGACAGACTTTAATTTTTTATCTCGGGCATAATCTTCAGCAAAATCCATTAATAATCTACCTATCCCTTGTTTTTGAAATTTTGGATCAACAGCTAACCTATGAACATATAAATTTTCATCATCTTTGGTTAGCCACTTTATATCATTATACTCAATATCCTTATCATAAGAAAGTGCTACACAGCCTATTAATCCTGAGTCGTTTTTAAATATAAATAAATTCTTTTTTTCAATATCCGCCAAAAAAATATCTCTACTTGGATATTTTTCATTCCATTGAAAAATATTTTTGCTTATTAAATCATTTGCACAATTATGAATCATTTTCATTATATCTTCAAGATCATTTATTTCAGCTAATTCAATTTTAATCATAAAAAATAATAATGTTTAAATTAGAGTAAAATTAATTTAATTGTCTAAAAAAACAGCCATTAGATTTTTGACTATCATAGTTGTAATGATTTCAAGTTATAGCTATTCCCAACAACAGGTTAATTTGGATGTAGATAATGATCTTTATTTTGACAGAGACTTTTATTACTCAAGTGGAATTTTTCTCTCATACTCGTCTTATAAAATTGAAGAAAAACAAACCGTTATTAATCATTTTAAATTAGGACAATTAATTTATACTCCATCGAGTAGATATGAGACTGATCCAAATAAATATGACTACCCATACAGTGGCTATTTATTTTTGGAGGGATTAAAACAAAAACAACTATCTGATTACTCCAGTTTTACATATGGATTAAATTTTGGAATAACAGGTAACGCATCATTAGCCAAAGGAATGCAGAATTTATACCATGACATTGTTTTGAATTTACCAAACCTGGAATGGAAATCTCAGATGCCTCAGGAACTTCAAATAAATCTAGTTGCAAATTATTTCAAAGGCTTTAAAGTTGAGGATAACATAAATATTACAACAGAGGTTTATTCAAGATTAGGAACATACCAGCAAATGGCAGGTGTTAATATTGGACTTCTAATTGGAGAGTTAAGTTGGTTTAGTCTATCAGATAATATTATAAACGAATCAGATAATAATTTATCTTTTTATATTGGAACCAGTCAGGAATATTACTTACATGATTATAAATTAGAGGGAAGCCTTTTTAATGAAAACGCTGAGCTTATAATGTCTTCAAATAAATATAGAAATACCATAGAAGTTGGATTTCAAAAGCGATTTAACAGACTTCAAGTTCTTACTACTTTTAACTCTATGTCTAAGGATACCGAAATGCAAAGAACTATTAGGCACCCTTTTTTAAAAATCAGTTTGAGCTATCAGCTTAACTAATTTTAACTTTTCTTTAAAATAATATCAGGTGGAATTACCTTATTTTTAAGTGTTGATTCAAAAACGCTCCTAAGGTCATCTTTAGTCCTTTTTTAGCTAGGTTAATTTTGAATTTTTGTTAATTGGTTTTGTTAGGAGCGTTTTTTCTATTCCACCTTAATTTTATACATGTATGGACTTCCGACCCCCTCATCTTCTGATGTAATCCAAAACGTTTTGTCATCAATTATCTTAATTGCTTCAATTTGCGCTCTCTCGAGTGGTATTTTTAATTTTCTAAATTTTTTTTCAGCTAAGGTTTCCAAATTAAAGTCTTCAAACAGAATTAAAAATTGGCTTCCTTTTGAATTGTAGCTTACAAGGGCAAGTAAGCTCATATCTTTATTGTAATCACCTCCAGTAATTAAAGAATTTACATTGTAAGTAATTTTACTTTCAAGTACTTGCTTTGAATTACTTTGTTTATCAATTAAATATAGATCAGTAAACAGTTCGCTTCTGTCCTTAGATAAAATTGCAATTTTATCTTCAATTAAAAATAATGCTTCAGCATCATACTTATGTTTTGGTCTTGGCAAAAATGTTTGTTGATCCTCATAGGAAATATCAATTTTACCTTCAACACTAAAATCACTTGTTTTAACTTTTATGATATTTAGATTATCTCTGTTACCAAAATTATTTCCTGTATCAGCAATAAATATATAATTTTCATCAGCTGTAATATCTTCCCAATCATTATTAGATTGATTTATTATTTCTACAGTTTGAATTATTTCACCAGCTTCATTAAACATATACAAAGAAGGATCACCTCCAGAGTCATTATGAGTTATAAATTGGTTGTCAAGAATTTCTAACCCAGAGGTTTCATTTATAATTTTAGGTAGAACAATAGTTTCTAGAATAACAGCATTTTCGTAGTCTTCCTTTTCTTGTCCACTTGAACAACTAAATATAATTAATGACAATATGAAGTAACACCTTTTCATTAATTTAAACATCTTTAGAATTCAATCTTACTGTCTTTAATTGATTGTTTTTGTCATCAAAAACAGTCCACACAATGAATATTTCGTCATTTAGTATTTCTAATTGTGGCACCCCTGTCCCTCTTCCACTATCAATTTTAGAAATTGTAATTGGCTTTGAAACTTTTCCGTCTATTGAAACTTTTTTAATTCTTAAATACGTCCCAACATCATCACCTTCCATATAACTCACTATTACTTCTTTTTCATTTAAAAAGGCAGCATCTACTCTACCAATAGCATTTAGGTCATTAATTTTAATTGGGCTACCAAAAGATGATCCATAAGATTTTGAGAACGAAAGATTGACTGTTGGTTTTCCATCTAAAACAGTAAACCAACTTACAGCAAGGTTTTTTGAATTGGAGACAACTTTAGGACCATTTACAGGACATCCATAAATTACCCATCCATCATTATGAACTGGAATTGGACTTTCCCATTCATCATTTACATTACGTGTGACATATATATCTCTAACTTCTTCTTGACTCCTGTCTCTGTAGACCACTATAGGTCCTTTATCACTATATGTTATTGATGTCTGACAACAATCACAAACAGATGAATCAAGTTCAGTCTCACTTATAATATCCCCAGCATTTGAAATTTCCGCAAATCTAATAGTCATAGGTTTGTGATTTCCGTTTATATCTTTTTCTACTGTATTTCTCCCATCTAACCAGCTAATAAAAAACCCTTCGTTATCTTTTGCAGCCATGCTAACAAAACCATGTTCTGCTTTAAAGCCATCAGTATTTAATATAAAATCCTCTTTTATCTTCTCTCCAGATAATTTTTGAAGACTAAGAAAAACATCATAAGTATATGTCCCAGAAGCAGACTTTTTTAGGTAGCTAGTTAGAACTTGATCTCCACTAATTGCATGAGTTGGAAAATCAGCCCAGTTAACAAACCAGTTAGAGCCAACTGCTAATGTCTGAGGATTAGTCCATTTCTCATCCTTAAATTGTCTGAAATTTAAACTAACATTCATGTCCTCATCAGAAGAAATCCAGGTTAATGATAAGGAACCATTATTTGCAACTAAACTTGGCTGAGCATTGCTGTTGTCATATAAAAAAGATATTTCCTCTATATCGATATTATTAGAAGTACAAGAAAAAACACTAAACAAGAATAAAGCAATTACAAAATTTTTCATATTACAACATCTTTAACTTGGTAATCATTTCTTCCGAATCCCATTCAATTGCTCCTACAATAGTTTCAATTATGTTTCCGTTTTCATCGAAAATATATGATGTAGGCATAGAATAAACTCCAAGTGTTTCAAATGATTTGCTTGATTTCAAAAAATTAAAGTCAAAATTCCTTTCGTTTTTAAACTTGGAAATTTTAGTGATTGTTTCATCAGAAACTAACAAGAAAGTGTAGCCATAGTCTTCTAATATTTTTTCAGCTCTCTTGATACTCGGCATTTCTTTTATGCATGGTCCACACCATGTAGCCCAGTAACTAATTATAATTTTTCCTTCTTTAAAAACGGAGAGATCTATATCCTTCTGATATAAATCTACAAACGAGGTTTTAAACTGTAAAGATTCTAAATCCGAAAGATTTTCATTTTTTGTATTATCTAGGTTACAACCCAATAATAAAAAACAACACACAATGTAGGTACTTAACTTTTTCAATTTTACAGTTTGTTAAATTTACAAAAATAAGCTCATGGAATATAGCGACTTTTTATAAATCACTGGAATGGTTGAGGTGATGTCAGGATTTTTTAGCTTTTTTATCCTTCTTCTTTTTTTTAGCTTTTTTATCCTTCTTCTTTTTTGGAACCTGTGAAGACCTATTCCATAAATTTCTTCTACTATTATACTTTTCAGCACTAACATTAGTCTTAACAACAATTACCCCTCCAGCTCCCTCACTCCCATACTTATTAGTTGCAGCTAATCCACTTAGAACCTCTACGTATTTTACTTGATTAGCATTTAGAACGGGGGGATTATTATAGATAACACCGTCAATCTCCCACAATACTTGATTTCCAGCTGTTTTAAAAGATTGCCTGCCTCTAATAGCAATATTTTTATTTCCCATTCTATCAGTAATTTTTTTTGCTCCAGGTATTCTAGATGAAAGTGCGTCAACTAATGACATAGATGAAATTGCATTCTGTTGTGCCTGGGCAATTTTATCTTCTTGTGAATAAGAAAAATTAGAAAAAAGTATAATTAAAACTAGGTATAGATGTCTCATAATATTTGGAAAGCTAAAGTAAAAAAAAGTTTAAATGAATTGTGTTAATTACTTCTTAATTCTTTTCTCTGTAACTGTCCTCCAAAGATTTTTTGGAGAATTTATTAAACCAGAGTTAGATGCGTTTACTACTGTTTTTACAATAATCACTCCAGCGGCTCCATCTGAGCCGTATTTATTGCTTGCTGCAAGTCCTTTGATAACTTCAACATATACAACCTCATTTACACTAATCATTGGTGGGGATTGAAAAGTAACACCATCAATATCCCAAAGGACTTCATCTCCCGCTGCTTGAACTGAATTTCTGCCCCTTAATGCCAAATTTTCATTCCCAAACTTATCAGATATTTTTTTTGCACTGGGAACTCTTCTTATTATAGCTGAAACTAATCCTGTGGGTGATCCCGTTGCATCTTGGTTTGAACCAATTATACCATATTTAAATGAATTTAATCCAGAGTTATAATTTCTTGTTCCATAATTTGATGCGCTATAACCGCTGTTTCCCATCTGAGCGATAATTGGGCTAGAAATTGAGAAAATAAAAACAAAAAACAGAAATTTTCGCATTATAAATAATTAGCTTTTAGATATATACAAATATAATTTTTTTTTCTACCTTTATCGGCTAGCTAAAAAAAGATGCACAAGAAGTGGACAGATATAAACCAAATTTATTTTCCTGACGGAGTGAGTTCGGTGTACTATGAGGGAAGAAGAGTTAAGAAAGAGGATATTCAAATTGAACGAAGTTTTCTTGAGCTTACATCTTCAGACTATGACACCTCAAATCTTCCAGACCACATCAAATATCTTCCAAGAAAACAAGCTGCAGAATATCTTGGCCTAAGTGAAAGCACCTTGACGAGATATCAAGAAAAAGGAAAGCTTAAGTGGATAACTAGACGAAATAGAACCCCTATATACTCGAGAGAGACCCTTGATAATTTTAAAGAAAAAAATCAATAAAAACATTAACTTAGATTATTATATCTGGGTAAATGGAATTTAACTTTCATACAGTAAATCTTAAGAAAAAATTTCCTCTTCAAATTAGTAGAGGAACACATGATAAATCTCAAAATCTTTTTGTTGAATTTATTAAAGATGGAATTACTGCATGGGGCGAATGTGCTCCAGGTAAAACAGAAGGAGCAACAACAGTTCGTGAAGTTGAAACACATCTAAAAAGGTTAATTGACTCAAAAATAGACTCACTTTCATTATACGAAGTGTATCAAAGAGCTAAAGATTTAAATATTCCAGCATGTGCTATTGCTGGTTTGGATATTGCGTTGTGGGACTGGAGTGCAAAAAAGGCAAAAATGTCTTTGAAAGATCTATTAGGTCTCCCTTCTCCATCTGTTCCTACATCCCTGACGGTTGGTATAAATCCTCCAGAAATAGTTAAAGAAAGGGTAGAATTAATTCTAGAGAATCCTCAAGTCAGGGCCTTAAAAATTAAATTAGGCTCCAAAGAAGGAATAGAATATGATAAGTTAATTTACTCGCAAGTAATTGAATCAACTAAAAATAAAGATATTGCTATTCGAGTTGATGCAAATGGAGGATGGACTTTAGATGAGGCAAAACTTATGATGAAATGGCTTTCAGAGAGAAAAGCAGAATATATTGAGCAACCATTAGTTGAAGGTGAAGAAGATAAGCTCAAATTTTTATTTGAAGGAAGACCTCTTCCAATTTTTATTGATGAATCATGTAGATTTGCAGAGGACGTAGCAAATCATTATCAATATGTTGATGGTGTTAATTTAAAGCTCATGAAATGTGGGGGAATAACTGAGGCCTTAAAGATTTTAAATGTTGCTAAAGCACATGGATTAAAAACTATGATTGGATGTATGAGTGAGTCTTCTGTGAGCATATCAGCAGGAGCGTCAATTACAGGTATAATAGATTACGTTGATTTAGACTCTCACTATAACTTAGATCCAGATCCTAGTGAAGGGCCTTCAATGGTAAATGGCATAACGATGATAAACTCCTTGCCAGGTCATGGGGCAAAACTTAAAACTCAAAGCTATGTTGAAACAAACTGATAAAATCGCAATATGGATGGAGTCAAGTCTTGATGACGATTACGGAAAGATGGGGATTAGTGCACTTAGATATCTTGATAATGAAATCCTTTGTGTAATAGATTCTGTGTTTGCTGGTAAAAAACTATCTGAGGTTTCTATCATTAAGAAAGACATTCCAATTGTAGACAATATAAATAAGGCTAAAGCTATGGGAGCAAATGTTTTATTATTAGGAGTGCTGACCTCAGGTGGAGTAAGACCAAATTCATGGAATGATGTAATTAAGGAAGCATTAAATCAAGGGATGTCAATAATTAACGGATTACATGATCAAGTTTACCCAGATTTTTCAAAATATTTGATAAATAAAAGTCAATGGATATGGGATACTAGAGTTCCTCAGTTTACACCAAAGATAGGATCAGCTAAAGCTTCAAATTTGTCTAATAAAAGAGTTTTAATGATTGGTACTGATATGGCTGCAGGAAAAATGACTGTTGGATTGGAATTATATTCATATTTAAAAGAAAAACAAATTAATGCAGGATTTGTTGCCACTGGACAAGTAGGTATAACAGTTACTGGAAAGGGCATACCATTGGATGCATATAAACTTGATCATGCCTGTGGAGCAGTTGAGTCTGCAGTTATTGAGCAGAAAGATAAAGATATTGTTATTGTTGAGGGTCAGGGGTCTATTCTACACCCTGGTAGCACAGCCACCCTTCCTCTAATGAGAGGAACATGTCCAACCCATATGATTTTGTGTCATATAGCAAGAAATGATTCATTAAGATCTCTTGAGAATATTAAAATACCTGATTTAAAAAAATTTATAAAACTCAATGAAGAACTAGCCACAGTTATTGGAACATATCCTGACACAAAAGTGATTGGGATTGCTCTAAACACAATCTTAATGACTGATGAAGCAGCCAAGGAATATATGAAAAAAACTGAAGAAGAAACGGGTCTGCCAGTAACAGATGTAGTAAGGTACGGTGGAGATAAAATTTTTAGTCAATTAATTTAACTACTTACAATGATGATCAGCAGCTCTTGTTGCTATCTGATTGTTTGGCTTAACATTGACTTTATAACCTAAAGAATTAGCCCAACCTTTTGTTGCTGAGATCAGTTTATTTGATTTATGATTTTCATCAGAGTTATAATCCATATCTATTTCAACTTGAACACTAACTTGTTTAGTTAGCCACTCTGCAACTTTAATACTGTATTCAGCTTCTAACCAAAGTCTTTTCCAAATATCATTTATTGCCTCACATGAAGACTTGCTTAATATGTAGTGCACTCCTCTGGTACCAAGCCGATAGGCTATTACACTTGTATAATTAGTTTTTTTACCAACATTTTGTGAGTCAGAGCCAATATGAATTTTTGCATAAGGATATTCTTTTAAAATTGAAAGTGTGTGATTTACGGGATCAACATTGTTTCCCTTAACATCCTTAAATAATCTCATGTTCTAAAATAAATATTATTTGTAAATTAGGTTATTAACAAAACCTTAAATTATCAAATAATGAAACAAATTTTCACAATTTTATTATTATCTATATCATTTATAACAGTTCAATCCCAAAGTGTCAATAAATTAAAGAAAGAACTATTAAGCTCGATAGATCAAAAAACATCAGATTTAACTTCATTAAGTGATAAGATATGGGAGGCTGCGGAAGTAGCATTTAGAGAGGATAAATCAGCCGAATATTTAATGGAGTACGCTGAATCAAACGGACTAATTATAGAAAAAGGGCTGGCAGGAATGCCTACTGCTTTTACTGCAACATATGGAGAAGGTAAACCAGTAATTGGTATTATTGGAGAATTTGATGCCCTTCCGGGTTTATCACAAGATTCAGTACCCCACAGACATGAATTAATTGAAGGAGGTGCCGGTCATGGTTGTGGCCATAATTTATTTGGTACAGCAAGTTTAGGTGCAGCTATTGCAATAAAAGAATTAATTGAGAAAGGGGACTTAAAAGGAACAGTAAAGTTTTTTGGAACACCAGCTGAAGAGAAATTTTTTGGAAAACTTTGGATGATTAGAGACGGAGTATTTGATGATGTAGATATATGTATGGATTGGCATCCAGCAGATAAGACTGAAGCTAATGTACAACCATCTCTTGCGCTTGTTGATTTTATGGTTGAGTTTTCAGGTCAATCTGCTCATGCATCTGTTGATCCATGGAATGCAAGGGCTGCAAATGATGCACTTGAATTATATACATCAGGAATTAATGCATATAGAGAACACGTCTTACCATCAGTGAGGATGCATTACCACGTTCAAGATGCAGGTAAGGTAGTAAATGTCGTCCCTGATTATTCAAGAATCTGGGTTAGAGTGAGAGATATTACTAAAGAAGGATTACAGCCTGTTTATGAACAGGTTAGAAAAATGGCTGGAGGTGCTGCTATAATGGCTAATGTTGAACATAAAGTTTCATTAATTTCAGGTGTCCATGACCTTCTTCCAAATAGAGTTGGAGGTGCTGCAATGCAAAAAAATCTTGAGACCCTTGGAGATATTCAGTATACTCAAGAGGAGATAGATTTTGCTTTAGAACTCCAAAGAAATAATGGAAAACCTGAATTGGGTATTGATGGTAAAATAAGACCATTAAGAGAAACCTTAAATAGTCCAGGAGGAGGTTCTACTGATAGTGGTGATGTAAGTTATAATGTCCCAGTTGTTAGTCTAGCAGCTACAACAGCACCTAAGGGAGTTCCATGGCATTCATGGTCTGTGGTTGCAAGTTCTGGAATGTCTATAGGACATAAAGGAATGCTCCATGCAGCAAAAGCTCTAGGAATGACAATGGTTGATATATTTAAAGACAGTAAATTAAGAGAGGATATTAAAAAAGAGTTTGATGAAAAAATTGGCGAGTATGATTATGATCCATATCTTGATCCAGGTCCCCCACCAATAGACTATGTAGATTAAATCCAGGACCTTGACTTCATCTCTTTAGTCACTATACCCGATAAATATATTATTGCAATCATATTAGGAATTGCCATTAATGCAAAGGCAACATCAATTAATCCAATAACGATTTCTACAGTAAGAATTGACGATATAATAATTGCAGCTATATATATGATATTATAATATTTACCCTTTTTTGGGGTCGTCAAAAATCCAAAACATTTAACACCATAATATGAATAAGTGAAAAGTGTAGATATTCCAAATATTGAAATCATAATTATTAAAATATAATCCCCAAAACCAAAGAATAATCTCCTAAATGCTTCTAAAGAAAGAACAATTCCATTTAAATCACTTTCAAGATAAGCCCCACTTATAATTATAATTAATCCAGTTATTGTACATACTAGAATTGTATCCAAAATAGGGCCTAGCATTCCAACTAATCCCTCATCCGTTCCATGTCTAGTAGAAGACTGACCATGGTAAATAGGAGCTAAACCTACACCACTCTCACTTGAGAAAACAGCTCTACGAATACCAATTAAGACAAGGCCCCAGAAGCCACCCTGAACCATTGTATTAAAATTAAATGCTTCACTAAAAATTAATAAAAAAGTAGAAGGAACAACACTTGCATTAGACACTAAAATAAATAACCCTAAAATGAAGTATAGGATTACCATAATTGGAACTAACCCTGAAGTTACACGTACAATAGATTTAAGCCCTCCAAAGATTACGATCGAAGTTAATATTGTGAAAATAACACCAATTACTAGCTTCCAATTACTATTGCCAATATCAAAAACAGCATTTGGGTTTAGAACATCTATGTATGATTGAGTCAATTGATTTGCGGTAAATGCAGGGAGTACTCCTACCAATCCTGCAATCGAAAACCATATTGCTAGAGGTTTACCCCACTTTTTTATTCCTAAAGTCATATAATACATCGGTCCGCCTAAATATTCTCCATTCTCATCTTTTTCTCTTAAACTAACAGCCAGTGAGCAGGAAAAAAATTT
>Ga0207993_1000917_pt1 | contig 11548 bp, 11 predicted proteins | sample ETN01SmetaG_2_FD_185791 | JGI IMG/M metagenome (GOLD analysis project Ga0207993, IMG submission 185791) | Marine microbial and viral communities from oxygen minimum zone, Eastern Pacific Ocean - ETNP2014F12-01SV265 (SPAdes) (version 2) | ecosystem: Environmental > Aquatic > Marine > Oceanic ...
TGCAGCACGGCCCTGCCTGATTTCCAGTGCCATGAAACTCATCACACCTGCGGTGGCTGATTTGATTTCAAAGGCACAATCCGGAAGTTTTAAAGGTGGAAATGTTTTTGGTGCCGCCGGTTTAGCACCCTTTCACGATTTTGAAAATGATATCCCCAAACCTTTGAAAGACCTTTTGGTTGCAACCAAAGCAGGGCTTGACAGCGGTATCATCAAGACAGGTTACGGCAACTGATCCTGTCGATCATCCTTCAGTCTTTGGGAGACTCATCTTGGGTCTCCCACCCCATTACTTCCCATCACGAATTATCCGATTCATGGCCATGGCCAAGCATCTAAGCTCTTAATGCCTTCAATGTTTCGTGTTCTGCTGATTCCAGTATTGGCCTTGGTCACCTCGCTGGCCCTTGGAGCGTTGGTCATGCTTCTTTTTGGAGACGACCCGATCCTTGCGTATCAGGGGCTTTTTCAGGGGGCTTTCGGCAGCGGCAGGGCCTGGAGCAGTACCATCCGAAAGATGATCCCCTTGATCCTCACCGGGCTCTCGGTTGCGGTTGCGTTCAAGGCTGGTCTCTTCAACATCGGAGCATCGGGACAGTTTGTGATGGGGTCCGTATTTTCAGTTGCTGTCGGGATTCATTTTGAGGGATTACCGATGTACATCCACCTTCCCATGGCGATTCTCGCGGGCATGCTGGGAGGGATGATCTGGGGAGCGATTCCCGGATTCCTGAAAGTGACCACAGGAGCTCATGAAGTGATCGTGACGATCATGCTGAATTATGTTGCTGCACTTTTTGGCGGTTGGACGGTTTATGCTGGGGGGACCCAGGGTCAAACCCCGGGCCCCCTCTGGGATCCCACCGCACGTGCGATTTCTGAAACTCCGGACGTTTTGCATTCCGCACAAATTCCCTGGATCTTCGGCCCACCCTACCGCGTTCATTTTGGTGTCTTCCTGGCATTGTTAGCCGTTCTCATCATCTGGTGGCTGATTTACAAAACCACCGTCGGATTTGAAATTCGGACGGTTGGACAAAATCCAAAAGCTGCCCGCTACGCCGGGATCCGGGTGGAAAAAACCGTGGTGTTGACGATGGCCATTGCAGGAGGATTGGCCGGACTTGCAGGAACCATCGAAACGCTTGGGCTGAACCACAAATTCGCCCCCGAATTCGGAGGACAGGTTGGTTTTGACGGAATCACGGTTGCCCTGTTGGGACAAACCCATCCCGTCGGGGTGGTTTTCGCCTCGTTCCTTTTTGGAGCCTTGGACGCAGGTGCGGCCAAGATGCAGTTCGAATCCGGGGTAGCCGCAGACATCATTCAGGTGATTCAGGCGTTGGTGCTTGCATTCGTTGCAGCACCTTTGATCATTAAAGCCCTCTTCAGGCTCCGTTCAACTCAGGATGATCGACACTCAGCCAGTTTGAACACCAGTTGGGGAGGTTCCTGAAATGAGTTTCTGGAGCAGAACCGCCAGGGTTGCCGTCAGCCTTGTTGTGCTGATGCTGCTGATGGCCATTCTTGTAGAGTTGACCCCTCTCGGAGAGAACAAATGGATGCGGGTGTTCTTCGGCGTCAGCGCCTTGAACTTCACCCTCAGAGCGGCAATTCCTCTCGTGCTCGGAGCATTGAGTGGAATCCTCTGCGAACGCTCCGGAATCATCAACATCGGCATCGAAGGGATGATGCTGGCCGGTGCCTTTGCCGGATTTGTTGCCAAATCCTCCACCAACGACTGGCCGCTTTATCTAAGCCTGGTTTTCAGCGTCATCGTCTCATTGGGGGTTGGAGGACTGATGGGATTACTTCACGGGATGCTCTCGATCCGTTTTCGGATGGACCAGATCATATCCGGTTCGGTGATCATCATCCTGGCAGCCGGACTCACTTCCTACCTTTTTGACAGGGACGCCATTGCGGATGGAAAATTCACACCCATTCCGATTCCCCTCCTTTCCGAAATTCCTGTGATTGGACCTGTTCTATTCAACAATCCTCCCATCACTTATCTTGCTTTGCTGCTTGTTTTGGTGGTTCACATTGCAATCTTTTATACACGTTGGGGCTTGAGAACCCGTGCCGTGGGGGAACACCCGCGGGCTGCAGATACTGAGGGAATCAATGTCAACCTGATGCGTTATTTCAACACGATGTTGGGAGGAATGCTTGCAGGACTTGCCGGTGCTTATCTGGTTTTGGAAGCGGTCGGACAGTTTCAGGAAGGGATGACTGCAGGACGCGGATTTATTTCTCTAGCTGCCATGATCTTTGGTAACTGGACCCCTTTCGGAGCATTGGGCGCCGCAACCCTGTTTGGTTACACCCAGGCTTTACAAAACGAATTCCTGTTGGCTGGAGTCACCACGATTCCACGCCAGTTTGTCTCCATGCTTCCCTATGTGGTCACCATCATCGCGGTGTCAGGACTGGTTGGCCGGGTGCGAGCTCCTGCAGCGATTGGGAGACCCTACGACACTGAAGGAGGCAGATGATGAGCAATCCGGTGTTGGAGGTTCAGGAGATCTGTAAAATCTTCCCCGGGGTGGTTGCTAATGAGGATGTCAGTCTTAGTCTGAATTCCGGAGAAATTCTGGCACTACTGGGAGAAAACGGTGCTGGGAAATCAACGCTGATGAACATCATTTATGGGCTTTATCAGCCTTCATCAGGGGAAATCCTTGTCAGGGGAAAATCCTCAAAGATGCGTTCCCCAAGGGATGCCATTGGTCTTGGGATTGGAATGGTCCACCAGCATTTTCAACTGGTCCCGGTCATGACTGTTGTCGAAAACGTGATGCTCGGAAGTGAAATGTTACGCCATGGTTTTTTGGACCGAGAACAGGTTTCCCAACGGATACTGGATCTTTCCAGGGATTACCAGTTGGAAGTTGAACCGAGTACCCTGGTAGAAGATCTCCCGGTCGGAATCCGTCAAAGGGTTGAAATCCTCAAGGCTCTTTACCGGGATGCGGAGATCCTGATCCTGGATGAACCCACTGCCGTCCTCACTCCGCAAGAGATCGAGGGACTTTTCGAAGTCATGGATCTGCTCCGGAGACAGGGCAAGTCCATCATCTTCATCACCCATAAACTCAAGGAGGTTCTTCGGATTGCTGACCGCATTGCCGTTTTGCGTCAGGGAAAACTGGTAGGAGAAGTCACACCCTCAGAGGCTTCAGAACCCAGGTTGGCTGCCATGATGGTGGGGCGCGAGGTGATGCTTCAAGTGGACAAGAAAGAAGCAGAACCGGGAGACAGCATCCTTGAGGTCAAGGGACTCGAGGCCAGAAACGACCTGGATGAGATCTGCCTGAGTGAGGTGGATTTGAAAGTCAATGCCGGGGAAATTGTCGGTGTTGCCGGAGTTCAGGGGAACGGACAGACCGAACTGGTGGAAGTGCTCACGGGTTTACGTCCCCTTAAAAACGGGATACTCAGAATCGGAGGACATGACTTGAGCGGTGCAACACCTCGAGAGATAACAGACCGGGGAAAAATCTGTCATGTGCCGGAAGACCGGCATTCCTATGGAATGGTGGACAACTATTCTGTCGCAGACAATCTTGTACTGAATTCCTATTACCGCTCCCCTTTTGCCAAAGGAATGACCATTCAGCGGGAATCCATCGATACCAATGCTGAAACATTGGTGAAGAAATTCGATGTGCGAACACCTTCCGTCCAGACCCCCGGGGCAAGCCTTTCCGGGGGCAATCAACAGAAAATGGTCATTGCCCGTGAACTGAGCCGTCCGATTCAACTGATGATTGCGGCGCAGCCGACAAGGGGAATCGATGTTGGTTCCATCGAATTCATCCACCAACAGATCGTCGCAAAGCGGGATGAAGGAATCGCCGTGCTGCTTATCAGTTCCGAACTGGATGAAATCATGGCACTTTCTGATCGGATCGTGGTGATGTACCGGGGAAGCATCATCGGGGAAGTGTTGAACAAGGAGACCACCCGGCAGGAACTGGGACTCCTGATGGCAGGGGTAAAATCTGATTCAGAAAACATTCACCATTCAGCTCCATAATTTTTTTTAGAATATCTCTCCCTCCTTCTATTTTTCTTGATTTTCATTTTTTTTATAACCTCTGCTTAAATTTTTATATTTCTGGGGATTGTAACTCATACCCTGGAAAGGGTAGTATTTTCTTTAGACGCCCAACTCAAACGCCCAAAAAAAAATGCGTGACTATCCGGAATTTGAAAACCCTCAGCAGCGCCCGCGCTATACCGGTCTTCCGACATTCATGCGGACCCCTTATCGGGAAGATATGGAAGGACTGGACATCGCCCTTGTCGGGATCCCCTTTGACGGGGGAGTCACCAATCGGACCGGCGCCAGGCACGGACCAAGGGAAATCCGGAATCAGTCTTCCTTGATGAGGATGATCAACCAGGCCACAGGGATCAATCCCTATGAACTTTGCTCCATAGCGGATGTTGGAGACGCCTGGGTGCAGAAACCTTTTGAACTGACGGGAGCCCTTCAAGAAATAGAGGATTTTTTCCAGATGGTCCATCAGTCAGGAACGGTTCCTGTTTCAGCAGGGGGAGACCACTCCGTCACCCTGCCGATTTTCAGGGCGATCGCCAAAGATCGTCCTCTGGGAATGGTTCATTTTGATGCCCACTGTGATACCGGAGACGATTACCTGGGTTCCAAATTCCATCATGGCGCTCCATTTCGCAGGGCTGTTGAAGAAGGACTTCTTGATCCGCAAAGGACGATCCAGATTGGAATCCGAGGACCGTTGAATGATCCGGATGTCTGGAAATTCAGTGAAGATTCCGGAATGAGGGTAGTCAGCATCGAGGAATTCTACGATTCAGGCTGGAAGGCTGTGATGGCAGAAGCCCGAAAAGTGGTCGGTGAAGGTCCAACGTACATCAGTTTTGATGTGGATGGTCTCGACCCGGTTTATGCTCCAGGCACCGGAACACCTGAAGTCGGTGGATTCACCACCCATGAAGCCCAACAAATGATCCGCAGCCTACGCGGATTACAGCTTTACGGGGGAGACGTGGTGGAAGTTGCTCCCCCCTTTGATCCGAGCGGTACAACCGCCCTGGTTGGAGCAAGCATCATGTTTGAAATCCTCTGCGTTGTTTCTGAATCGGTTGCCTCCAGAAAATAAGACATGAGCCAAGAAAAATTACTCGAAGTATTTACCGATTTTGTCTGACCCTGGTGTTATCTCGTCACAGGTCGTGTCGAACGTCTTAAAAGGGAAAAATCACTTAAGGTACAATGGCGCTATTTCCCACTGCATCCGGACACTCCTGAGGAAGGATTGCCTCTGGAACAACTTTTCGCCGGTACCGGAATGGATATCAAGGCTTCCAATCAAAAAATGAAAGCCCTGACCTCGGTGGAGGGGCTCCCCTTTGATCCCATGCGCAGCATGACCTTTAACAGCAGACGCGCCCAGGAACTGGCTAAATGGTCTGATAGAAATCAGTTTTCCGAATCCCTGCACCCCCAACTGTACCAAGCTTATTTTGTCCGTGGGGAAAACCTTGCGGAAACCGATGTGCTGATCAACACTGTCGATCTTTCAGGACTCAATACGGAAGACGCCCGCTTGTCACTGCAGAGCAGACAATACAAGCAGGCGGTTGATGAAGACTGGAACTATGCCCGATCACTGGGAGTGACCGGCATTCCCACTTTTGTCTACCAGGGTTACGGTTTGGTAGGTGCTCAACCCTATGAGGAACTGGATCGACTGACGGGCTGATTCCATCCTCCATTTGTTTCCAATCTCAGACCTGTTTTCCCACCCAAAGGATTCTTCCAATGAGTCTGAAGGCGTCCTCGTCTTCTTCATTGACCTCCAGGGGTTCGTAGTTGGGATTGTCCGATATCAGTTGATAACCGTGTCCTGATTTCCGCTGCACACGTTTGGCAAAAAGAGTTTCGTGGAGTTGGACACAATAAAGACCGTCTCCTGCGAAATGAGGGCTGACATCCAACAGCAACGAATCACCATTACTGATGGTCGGCAGCATGCTGTCTCCCACTGCACGGATCACCACCATCCTTTCTGCACTGGATGAGAGATTTCCGTGAATCCAGGAATTTAAAAATGCCATGTGCTGAATCGCCTGCTCGGAGCCGAAATCATTGAAGGCTCCATGCCCTGCCGAGGCGTTGACATCATAAACCGGAACAAAAGCAAAATCTCCTGAATCGACTTCGGAAGGGAAAAAATTGGCCGAAGATGAATCGGAGTCTGAAAGGAACATCTTCCCTACACCCCTTAATATCCAGTCAAGGGATACATCCAACCGGTCTCCCAACTGAATCAGAAAGTTGCTGTCAGGGAATTGGACTTCTTTCTCGATACGGCTGATTTTTTTCGGATCTTCTGAGAGTTGCTGGGCGAAATCAGCCTGTTTCAAATCCAGTTGTTCCCGAAGTTTTTTGATGCGTAATCCAACCGTTGTCTGCTCTTCCATAAGCATTCCTTTTGATGAAGGTTTAAATGATGAGATTAAAGATTCAATTTTCGTGCAAAGTGAGATTATAAATTAATAAATTGAGAATATAGATCATTTTATGACCTTAAATCATCACTATATCAAGAATATTTTTTCCATAACTCAATGCTCACCCTATTTCTCATAATTTCACTCCATCATGTTCATCATCTTAAGAAATTGGATTATGACGTATTCAATCCCTCCTTCATCAACCTCGAAGTTCCCGTTTGATGCATTTTAGTTTGGCACGGATAAAGGGCCCAAAATCGGTTTCCTCAAGGATCCGGAAATTCCCATGGCAGGCCTGAATCGCTTTGAACTTCAATACATCACGTTCACCTCTGCGGAAAAAAACCTCCGGTTCCTTGCTGGAACATCCAGCAATCACCACTAACAGGATCAGACCACAGGTCCAAGGAACTACGAATCTTTTGAGTATCTTTAATTTTTGGAAACGAGAAACTTCTATCATCTGTTCTTGAGAGGGATCAAAGGTCAATAACAATTCTTCAAAACCATTCCGATTCACTTGGATGATCTGGAAATGCAGAAAAACAGCCAGCAGCTTTTCCATGGCACTACCCGGTTTGCAATCTGGCTTCGAAGAGCTTGATGAATCGCATTCAGTTTTTCAGAACCGATATTCTGTTGAAGGCGTTCTCCATAGCTTGGAGAAGTTCCTCCTTCACTGAACCATGAATCCAGGTGTTCTAATGAAATCCTGGTTGGAGTTTCAAAATTTTGTAATTGCCAACTTCTCACATGCCAATTGCTTTCTTCCAACCTTTTCTTCAATTCCTCGTCATTCCAACCGAGTTTCGGATTTGAAGGGTCGTCGTACAACATCGTTTCTGCTTCCTCCCATGCGTGGTACAGTTCCGCATCAATCGTCCCCTCCCCGATCAAGCCGCTGATCCTTTGGGCTTTGGAAGGAACTGTTTCCGCCAGCGCAATTCTTGAATGTTCCCCAAGAAATTCCTCCAGTTTTTCAAGGGTTTCCCAAGGCTGGGCAATTCCCTGAAGATAATTTCGGCCTATCATTCTTTCAAAACGGAGATCAGGAACCCCAAAAACCGAGGGGCCTTTTTCCAAATCTGAAACGGCCAGGATCATTCGGCCAGTATCACGACTGCCTTGGTGAAATTTTTCCAGGACCTGTTTTTGATTCTCGTTTTCAACCAGTCCATAGACCGTTTCATCAGAAACTTTCCTCAACATTTCACCCAGCAACAAACCGTCTCCGCCATTGAGCACGAGGCAGAGATGATTTTTCTCAGGTTCTGCCATTCGGATCAATCGTTCTCTGACAGAGTCATGCAATTCTCCAGAATCACCCAGAGTGCGGTTTTCCCAGTAATCACCTTCCAGTTTTTGGGATTCAGTTGAAGCAGCAAGAAATGATGCCAGCTGGGCTTCCCTTTTTCGCGCTACGTCTTCTCTGAGTCCGTCTTCATAGCCCTGGTCTCCCGGTTGATAGAAAACCCTCCCCTGCAGACTTCCCGGAAGATACTGCTGTGCGACCCAGTGGTCCCGAAAGGCATGGGGGTAAAGGTAGCCCTGCCCATGGCCAAAATCGGCACCATCCCGGTTTCCGTCCTTGAGGGGATTAGGGACTTCATCCTCTGCCTCAGACTCAACCGTTTTCAATGCATCAAAGAAAGCGAAAGCACTGTTACTCTTAGGGGCGGTGCTTAGGTAAAGACATGCCTGCGCCAAATGGAATCGCCCCTCAGGCATTCCCACGTAATCAAAGGCCTCAGCCGCAGAAGTGACCACCCCCAGTGCTCCGGGATCTGCAAGTCCCACATCTTCTGATGCAAAAATGATCATCCTGCGGAACAGGAACCGTGGGTCCTCTCCGGCCTGGACCATTTTCGCCATCCAATATAGCGCTGCATCCGGATCAGAACCACGCATCGACTTGATAAAGGCTGAAATCGTGTCGAAGTGAGCATCTCCGTCTTTATCATAAAGCACAGCCCGCTGCTGAATCGATTCTTCAGCAATTTCGAGATTGATCCGGAGAACCCCCTGATCATCAACATCGGTGGTCTGCACGGCCAGTTCCAGGGCATTCAATGCCGCTCTGGCATCTCCAGAAGCAACCCGGGCCAAATGCCCCTTTGCTTGTTCATCCAACTGGATTTTCATAGTCCCGAACCCACGCTCCGGATCCCCGATGGCCATCTCAAGGATGTTCTCAAGATCTTGGGAATCCAGTGATCTCAATTGAAAGATCCGGGAACGACTAACCAGTGCCTTGATCACTTCAAAATAGGGATTTTCCGTGGTTGCACCAATCAGAACTACGGTTCCGTTTTCTACATGGGGTAACAGGGCATCCTGCTGTGCCTTGTTGAAACGATGGACTTCATCAACAAACAAAATGGTCTTCCGCTGTTGCTCCGATCGGAACCTCTTTGCACTTTCAATACATTCACGAATTGCGGGAATGCCTGCCAATACGGCATTGATGGAAAGAAAATGGGATCTTGTGGTGTTGGCAATGATCCGGGCAAGGGTGGTCTTGCCCGTGCCTGGAGGTCCGTAAAAGATCAGGCTGGAAAGCTGGTCTGCCTGAATCGCCCGACGGAGTAAACGCCCCGGAGCAAGAATATGCTGCTGACCAACGAATTCTTCCAAAGTCCTCGGGCGCATCCGATCTGCCAAAGGTGCTTCGGACTGGATTGATTGCTCCAATGCCTTTTCAAATAAATCCATTCAATCCTGAAACATAGTTTTACAGGAATATTGCTGCCTTGGGGGTGTTTCAACCAGAAATTCGGTTGATCCGAATTCTAGTTGTAGAGACGGGGAAGGGCAAACCCTAAGAGAATCCTGAGCAGGTCTGTCAAAATTTTTTTGTGTTATCTAAATGCAAGAACCCTCATGAATTGGATTGACAAATCAGCTATGTATCTTTAACTTAATAAGTTCTGCGCGGGAGTAGCTCAGTTGGCTAGAGCATCAGCCTTCCAAGCTGAGGGTCGCCGGTTCGAGTCCGGTTTCCCGCTCCAGATCTTCCTACCATGATCGCGGGGTGGAGCAGTCAGGTAGCTCATCGGGCTCATAACCCGAAGGTCAGAGGTTCGAATCCTCTCCCCGCTACCATTTATATGTTCAATTATATCAGTATTTTAAGAAAATATCTCTGTCTTAAATACAGAAGTTTATATTTTTATACCCCACGCTATACCCCACATACTTTCCAGTTTTTTTCAAATAGCCTGTTATTTCAAGCTCCGGAAGTATATACATATTCGGATACAATGATTAGCACGATCCCTAAAGCCAGTACCAAAGACCAATTTAACCTTTTCAGTACATTTGTTTCTTTCAAAAGGAACCCTCCTATAAGGACTGAAATTGGAATCGAAGCTTGTCGGATTGAACTCAATGCAGCGACCTCCCCCCCCATTTTAAAGGCCTTGAGCATGAGAAAATAACTTACATAGGCACTGGCACCTATCATAAGAAAACTTCCTGGCGTTTGGCGCCAACCTCCAAAAAGATATTCAAAGACATGTCCATCTTTAGGACGGTTTAGTGCAAAGATAACTCCCAATGGAATGACAGCAATCAAACTCACCCAAAAAAATTGAACCATTGGTTCAACCACTTGAACGGCACGAGCATCCATAAGTGTAACCATGCCATGAACAATCATTGCAAGTATTGCCAAACAAAGCGTTTTTGGCTGTGACAAAATGCCCCATCCACTTCTGTACTGAAGAAAAAAAGCACCAATGAAAACAAGGATAATTCCAAAGATTAAAATAAACGAGTAGAGCTTTCCTAAAAAAAGGAAACTTATAATTGCAATAAAGAGTGGATCTGCACGTGTGATGGGGTAATATGAGGAAAAATCTCCATCTCTATAAGTCCTTAAGGCAAAAATAAAAAAACATATAAATCCTAATCCAGATGCCAAAGTTATCGGCCATATTAATTGGATACTGAAGAGATCAATCCCTTCTATAAAAGCATGTAATGCAGCAAGTGTGGTCCAAACCATCATGGCTGCCAAGCATGCCCCTTCAGGGTTTTTATTTTGTTTTATAAAAAACTCTCGCCATGGATGGAGCATTGCAGATGTAAATGCCAGGGCAAATATATTTAATTCCATGTCTGCAACCCTTTGATCACTTTAAAAATTGGAGATGGCCGATACGACAAAATGCGGATCGGTTCTTGGCACCATACTTACCCAATAACGATATAGTGGTTCTCGCTTCCCTTCGCCAAGTCCAAAACACAATCAAACTGGAACCATCTGTCGATCGCCTTCTTGTCCAATTTATCATGCTTATTCGTTTCCACCTTAAGTTCATGGAAAAATCCTGCTTAATGGAATGAGTTGAGAACCTGTTCGTCCTTCATAGCAATCAACTGGCTACACGCGCTTCGAAAACCTTCTGATCTACATACTTGTTTAGAATCAGGTCTTTGCTAATGAATACATTTAAATCAGTTCGACAATATAGGGTCGATAATCGATTGATTCTTTGACTGGATAGCTTCCTTCAGCGACTTCGTAATGACTTATACTTGATCAACTAGTAATACACTATGAGGATATTGGTGTTGCGCCAGTTTCGCATCTTATGATTTTACCATCCTTAATAGACCATGCACATAAAACTGCTTCATTACCATTTTTAAATGACATGAATTGATGAGTCACGGCAATCTCATCATTTTCAAATATTATTCTTAATTTTTCAGCTTTTGGAAAATCTGGACTTATCCAAGACATCCATTCTTCTTTGGTATAACCTTTGTTTCCGGAATGACTCCATGCAATGAAATTTTCATGAGTTAGCTTGTCAACTGTTTCAATATCCTGAGAATCCCAGGCATCATAAAATTGCTGAATAATCGCCACTTTTTCCTCTCACAAATTTAAATTTTGCCGTTCAAAAAATTTACTTTCTCGTCTTAATCCGTCTAAGTCAAAAATCATCAGCCTTTAGTTTGGAGAGGAACCGTCGGAAAGCGACCTCATAGAAGCCTATTCTGATCTAAGAATGATTTTCATTTGTAATACTTT
>Ga0207993_1000918_pt1 | contig 11541 bp, 7 predicted proteins | sample ETN01SmetaG_2_FD_185791 | JGI IMG/M metagenome (GOLD analysis project Ga0207993, IMG submission 185791) | Marine microbial and viral communities from oxygen minimum zone, Eastern Pacific Ocean - ETNP2014F12-01SV265 (SPAdes) (version 2) | ecosystem: Environmental > Aquatic > Marine > Oceanic ...
GTTAATCTTACTTTGCAAACTTTTCTTAAAGCCGAATTAGGTTTTTTTGGCGTTGTTGTATAAACCCTAGTACAAACTCCCCTTTTTTGCGGAGAACCCACCAATGCAGGGACATCACTTTTAGCTTTCTTAACCTTTCTAGGTTTTCTTATTAATTGATTTACTCTTGCCATATTTAAGTGCGCGATTTTAATGAGACATTGTCATTTGGTCAAACTATTCTTCGCTGGTAGATTCACTTTGATCAGCCTCAGTATCAGCGATTACTTCGCTTAGCTCGGATTCAATATCTGAGACTAAATCGGCTTGTCCTTGAGAAGCGCCATATCCGGTTCCAGCGGGAATAAGCCTTCCTATCACAACATTCTCTTTAAGGCCTCTTAACTTATCTATCTTTCCAGTTACAGAGGCTTCGGTAAGAACTCTTGTAGTTTCTTGGAAAGATGCAGCTGAAACAAAAGACTCTGTAGCAAGAGATGCTTTTGTAATTCCCAATAAAAGACGCTTGAATTTAGCTGGAATTCCACCATCTGAAGAGGCTTTTTTATTTTGTTGTAATACCTCTGATAGTTCTAGTTGGTCTCCTATAATAAGATCTGTATCACCAGACTCAGTAACTTCAACTTTTCTAAGCATTTGTCTAAGGATACACTCGATATGTTTATCACTTATTTCAACACCTTGTAGTCGATAAACATCTTGAATCTCATTAACAACATACTCTGTAAGTTCCTCGACTCCTTTCAAAGAAAGAATATCGTGCGGGCTTAAGGAGCCTTCACTTATCACGTCTCCTTTAGTGACGGTTTCTCCTTCAAAGACATTAATACTTCTTGTTTTAGGTATTAAAGTTTCACGAACAATCTCTTCTTTACCTTCTTTTCCAGTTAAAACGAGTCTTCTTTTACCTTTTGTCTCTTTTCCCCATGAAACTACACCGCTTATTTCAGCAAGAATAGCAACTTCTTTTGGTTGTCTTGCTTCAAATAAATCAGCAACTCTAGGAAGTCCTCCAGTAATATCTCTTGTTTTAGAAGATTCTTTAGGAATTCTTGCAAGAACGTCACCTATTTCGATAGATTGGCCATCTGTTACATTCACGAGAGATTTTTGTTCTAACTTATATTCAGCAGGTCTTTTACCTCCAGGAAGCATAACTTCTTTCCCTTTAGCATCTGTTATGACTACCATAGGATTCATGTCTTTTCCTGCAGAGGTTCTCTCAGACGCATCCAAAATCTCTACACTTGATAGGCCTGTTAACTCATCAGTAACTTCTCTGATGGTTATGCCGTTTTCCATATCCTTAAGATTTACCTTACCCTTAACTTCAGAAATTATTGGGTGATTTAATGGATCCCAAGTTGCCAGCAATTCTCCGGATTTAATAGCAGCACCTTCATTGACATTTATTTCGGCTCCGTAAGGAATTTTGTATCTTTCTTTTTCAGATTCATTTTCATCAAAAAGAACCAATTCAGCTGATCTAGAAATACAAACTTGTTTTTTAGATTTATTTTGAAGTGAATTCAGATTTCTAAATTTCACAGTTCCATCATACTTTGCTTGAATTCTGTCTTCCTCTGAAGACCTGGAAGCAGCTCCACCAATATGGAAAGTTCTCATTGTAAGTTGAGTTCCGGGCTCTCCAATAGATTGAGCAGCAACAATTCCAACGGCTTCACCAGGGTCTACTAGATTTCCTCTTCCCAAATCTCTTCCATAGCATTTTGAACAAATTCCAAAACTGGTTTCACATGTTATTGGAGATCTTACTTTTGCAATATCTATGTTGTTTTGTTCGATTTGTTCAGCTAATGCCTCATCAATTAAAGTACCTTTAGGAATTTTAAAAGAACCATCTTTTGAAGATAATGGTTCAGCTAAAACTCTACCTAAAATTCTATCTTTTAGATGTTGAACAACTTCACCACCTTCAATGATTGATCTTAGTTCTATACCATCTTTTGTTTCACAATCTTCTTCTCTAATTACTAGATCTTGTGCAACATCGACCAATCTTCTTGTTAAATAACCTGAGTTGGCAGTCTTTAATGCAGTATCTGCCAGACCTTTTCTAGCGCCGTGAGTAGAGGTGAAATACTGTAGAACTGTTAAACCTTCTCTAAAGTTCGCCGTAATTGGAGTCTCAATTATTGAACCATCTGGTTTAGCCATTAGACCTCTCATTCCAGCTAGTTGTCTAACCTGAGCAGGAGAACTTCTTGCGCCAGAGTCTAAATACATAAATACCGAGTTGAAGGATTTTTGGTCTACAGAATTTCCTTCTCTGTCTTCAACTTTTTCTGTTGAAATTGTATCCATTAAAGAACTTGCAACTTTTTCATTTGCTCTTGACCAGATATCAATTACTTTATTGTACTTTTCACCTTGCGTTACTAAACCAGATGAATACTGAGATTCGATTTCTTTTACTTCAGTTTCAGCGCTTGAAATAATTTCCCCTTTGTCAGTAGGAATTACACAATCATCTACACAAATTGAAGATCCAGACTTTGTAGAATACTCATATCCTAAGTACATTAGTTTGTCTGCAAATATTACTGTTTCCTTCAAACCACTGTGTCTGTATGACATATTGATAAGAGAAGATATTGACTTACTATCTAAAGGTTTATTTATGAGTTCAAAATCAAGCTCCTTAGGAAGAATTCCAGAAAGGATTGCTCTACCAACGGTTGTATCAACTAGATTTAACTCTGATTCATTATTTGCCAATCTAACCTTTACTTTTGCCTGAAGATCAACATTTCCACTGTCATATGCTCTGTGAACTTCGTTTATATCTGCAAAAATTGAGCCTTCTCCTTTGGCTGAAACCTTTTCCCTTGTCATGTAATAAATACCAAGGACCACATCTTGAGAAGGGTCAATAATCGGTTTTCCATTAGACGGTGAAAGAATATTATTACTTGCCATCATTAAAGCTCTGCACTCTAGTTGAGCCCCTAAGGTAAGAGGAACATGCACTGCCATTTGGTCGCCATCAAAGTCTGCGTTGTAAGCTTTACAAACTAGAGGATGAAGTTGAATGGCTTTTCCTTCAATCAAAGTTGGTTCAAAGGCTTGTATTCCAAGTCTATGAAGAGTAGGTGCTCTATTTAGCAGAATTGGATGTTCCCTGATTACGTCTGCCAAAATATCCCAAACTACTGGCTCTTCCCTTTCAACCATTCTTTTAGCGCCTTTAATAGTTGTTGCTAATTCTAGTTGTTGAAGTTTTCCAAAGACAAAAGGTTTGAAAAGTTCCAAAGCCATTTTTTTAGGAAGTCCACATTGATGAAGCTTTAATGTTGGGCCTACAACAATTACAGATCTTCCAGAATAATCTACTCTTTTACCAAGTAAGTTTTGTCTAAATCTTCCTTGTTTTCCTTTAATCATATCTGCGAGAGATTTCAAAGGTCTTTTGTTTGAACCAGTGATAGCTCTTCCTCTTCTACCATTGTCGAGTAATGCATCTACTGATTCTTGAAGCATTCTTTTTTCATTTCTCACAATTATTTCGGGAGCATTAAGCTCAATTAATCTTTTAAGTCTGTTATTACGATTGATAACTCTCCTGTAAAGATCGTTTAGATCGGATGTTGCAAACCTTCCGCCTTCCAATGGAACTAGAGGTCTTAGGTCTGGAGGTAAGACAGGTAATACGTCCAAGATCATCCATTCTGGTTTGTTGTTAGAGGAGGTAAAAGCCTTAAGAATTTTTAATCTTTTGGAAAGCTTCTTTTTCTTGGCATCACTATTTGTGGAATCTATTTGTTCTTGTACTTCTGATATTTCATTATCCAAGTTCATCTCGGAAAGAAGAATTTTTACAGATTCAGCTCCCATACCAGCAGAAAATTCTTCTCCAAACTCCTCAAGTTTTTCAAAGTATTCTTCTTCATCTAAAATTTGACCTTTTTCAAGATCAGTCATGCCTGGGTCTGTGACCACGAAAGATTCAAAGTATAAAATTCTTTCTACTTCTCTGAGAGTCTTATCTAAAAGGAGAGATATTCTAGAAGGAAGAGATTTTAAAAACCAAATATGTGCAACTGGAGCTGCCAATTCTATATGCCCCATTCTTTCTCTTCTGACTTTAGCTAGTGTTACTTCAACTCCACACTTTTCACATACAACTCCCCTGTGCTTCATTCTTTTATATTTGCCACAGATACATTCATAATCCTTAACTGGACCAAATATTTTTGCGCAAAATAAACCATCTCTCTCAGGCTTGAAGGTACGGTAATTAATAGTTTCAGGCTTTTTTACTTCTCCAAAAGACCAAGATCTAATTTGCTGCCCAGAAGCTAATCCTGCTTTTATTGCATTGAAATTGTTTTCTTCTTCTTGTTTAAAAAGTTTTAATAAATCTTTCATAAATTTAATCTACCTCGTCGAAGTCTATGTCTATTCCTAGAGATCTGACTTCTTTGGTTAAAACATTATATGATTCGGGGATACCTGCTTCCATTTCATAATTACCATCTACAATATTTTTGTATACCTTTGTTCTTCCTGGTACGTCATCTGATTTTACAGTCAACATTTCTTGTAGAGTGTTAGCAGCTCCGTAAGCTTCTAGAGCCCATACTTCCATTTCTCCAAGCCTTTGTCCTCCAAATTGAGCTTTCCCTCCAAGAGGTTGTTGAGTAACAAGACTGTATGAACCTGTAGATCTAGCATGCATCTTATCTTCGATTAAATGATTTAATTTTAGGATATACATGTATCCAATTGTCACTAATCTGTCGAAAGCCTCTCCTGTTCTTCCATCATATAGTTGAGCTTGACCAGAAGATGGTAAATCAGCTAGTTCAAGCATTTTTTTAATCTCTTCTTCTGACGCTCCATCAAAAACTGGTGTAGCCATTGGCACTCCTGATTTTAAGTTTTCACATAGCTCTTTAAATTCTTTATCAGACAGTTTTTCAAGCTCTTCTTTTTTTCCAGTAGAAGAATAAATTTTTTCAACAAAAGGTTTTACTTCAGAAAGGTTCTTAGACTTTTCAACTAGCTCGCCTATTTTCTTACCTAGTTCTTTTGAAGCCCAGCCTAGGTGAACTTCAAGAAGTTGTCCTACGTTCATTCTTGAAGGGACTCCTAAAGGATTTAGAACTAAATCAACTGGTTCTCCGTTTTCATCATAAGGCATATCCTCGACAGGCATCACTACCGAAATTACACCTTTGTTTCCATGCCTTCCTGCAAGTTTATCTCCAGGCTGAATTTTTCTTTTTACAGCAAGATAAACTTTAATTACTTGTTGTACTCCTGGAGGCAAATCATCACCAGAAACTATTTTTCTTTTTTTAGCTTCAAAGCGTTCTTTAAGCATGTCTTCGTATTTTTTTAGATTATCTTTAGATTCTTTTATCAAATCATTCAGCTTTTCATCTTGCATTCTCAATTTGAACCATTCAGAAGCAGGCAGGCTATTTAAGAAGTCTTTTGTCAAAGCCTCTCCTTTTGAAATTCCTCTTCCGCTGATGACTTTTTTTCCCTCAAGCGATGGCATAAGAGAATTAATAGTTGCTTCAGAAACAATACTTAATTCTTGATCGATATCTTTTTGAATTTCTGCCAAAGAAACCGATTCTATTACCTCAGCACGAGAGTTTTTTTCTAAACCTTCTCTTGTAAATACTTGAACATCGATAACAGTTCCGTCTTGTCCAGCTTTTACTCTTAAAGAAGTATCTTTAACATCAGATGCTTTTTCTCCAAAAATTGCTCTTAATAGTTTTTCTTCTGGAGAAAGTTGTGTTTCGCCTTTTGGAGTAACTTTGCCAACAAGAATATCTCCTGCATTTACTTCCGCTCCAATGTGAACTATTCCGCATTCATCAAGTTTTGATAAAGCAGACTCACCAACATTAGGAATATCTGCTGTTATTTCATCTGGACCAAGCTTTGTATCTCTTGCGGTACAAGTCTCCTCAATAATATGAACACTTGTAAGCTTGTCTTCTTTAACTAATTTATCTGAAATTAAGATTGAATCTTCAAAGTTGTATCCATGCCATGTCATCAAAGCAATTTTTATGTTTTGTCCAAGAGCTAACTCGCCTAAATCTATTGAAGAACCGTCTGCCAATATATCTCCAGCAGAAATCTTATCTCCCTCACTTACTATAGGTCTTTGATTAATGCAGGTATTTTGATTTGATCTTGTGTATTTGATCAGATTATAAATATCAACAGCTGAATCGGTTGCGCTTATCTCTTTAAGATTTTTTCTTACAACTATTTTTCCAGAATCAACTTTTTCAACCGTTCCAGAATTTTTAGCAATAATACAATCTCCCGAGTATTGTGCTACAAGTCTTTCCATACCGGTGCCAACTAAAGGAGCCTCTGTTGATAAAGTTGGAACTGCTTGACGTTGCATGTTTGATCCCATCAATGCCCTATTTGCATCATCATGTTCCAGAAAAGGTATTAGCGCTGCAGCAATTGAAACTACTTGTTGAGGGGAAACATCCATAAGATCAACTCTATCTACAGTCATTAACTCAAATTCATTTCGATATCTAACTGGAACAAGCTCTTCAACAAATTTATTATTTTTGTCTAATTTTACTGAGGCTTGTGCTATGACAAATTCACCTTCTTCGATTGCAGATACATATTGAATTTCATCGGTTACCTTGCCGTTTTCTACTTTTCTGTAAGGAGTTTCAAGAAAACCGAAATCATTAACTTTTGCATATACAGACAAAGAATTTATTAAGCCGATGTTTGGTCCCTCAGGAGTTTCAATTGGACAAACTCTGCCGTAATGAGAGGGATGAACATCTCTAACTTCAAAACCAGCTCTTTCACGAGTTAGTCCTCCAGGACCCAGTGCCGAAACCCGTCTTTTATGAGTTACTTCAGAAAGAGGATTATTTTGATCCATGAATTGAGATAACTGACTTGAACCGAAAAACTCATTTATTGCAGCTGTTATTGGTTTTGCATTAATTAAATCTGCTGGTCCTAATTCTTCTGCTTCAGCTATGTTTAACCTTTCTCTTACAGCTCTTTCCACTCTCAACAAACCAACTCTAACTTGGTTTGCAACCATTTCTCCAACTGATCTAATCCTTCGATTTCCAAGATGATCTATATCATCACAGGTTTGTTTTCCGTTTCGGATATCTACCAAAGTTTTTATAACCTCAAGGATATCGTCGTTATCTAAAGTGCCCTTTCCTATTAATTCTTCCCTGCCAAGCCTTTTATTGAATTTCATCCTTCCTACATCAGAAAGATCATATTTATCTGCATTAAAAAATAAGTTCTCAAACAACAGAGTTGCGGCTTCTTTGGTAGGTGGTTCTCCAGGTCTCATCATTCGATATATTTCAGCAAGAGCTTCAAGTGAATTTGAAGTAGTATCTGATCTTAGGGTATCTGAAATATATGGGCCTGATTCAAGCTCGTTAATATAAAGGACGTTAATTTCTTTTAGTTTTAGCTCACTCAATTTAAGAAGAACTTCTTCATCAATTAAAGTGTTGCATGCTATTGCGATTTCTCCGGTTGAAGGATCAATAATATCTTCAGCAATTGTTTGATTGAAGAGACTTTCTTTTGGAACCTCTAAGGTTTTAATCTTGCTCGACTCAATTAGCCTTATGTGTCTAGCAGTGATTCTTTTTCCTGCTTCGATAATTACACCTTGAGTACCTTTAATGTCTGAAGGAGCAATTTTTCCAACCATTCTTCTTGGGATGACTTTCAAAGAGTAACTATTTGAACCTATCAGATAAGTTTCTTTTTCGTAGAACTTCTCCAATATCTCTTGGGAAGTAAAGCCTATTGCCCTTAGTAAGATAGTCGCATAGAGTTTTCTTCTTCTGTCAATACGAATATAAACAAGATCTTTATGATCAAATTCAAAGTCTAACCAAGAACCTCTATAAGGTATTACTCTAGAAGAGTATAAGAGTTTCCCTGATGAATGAGTCTTGCCCCTGTCGTGATCAAATATCAAACCTGGTGATCTATGCAGCTGCGAAACAACTACCCTTTCAGTACCATTGATAACAAAAGTTCCATGCTCTGTCATCAAAGGAACAGTTCCCATGTAAACTTCTTCTTCTCTAGCGCTCTTGAGGTTTTCTTCGCCAGTGGTTTTATCAATAAAGATGATTCTGCATCTTATTATTAAAGGCGCCTCATAAGTTTTTCCTCGAGGAAGACACTCTTGAACATCAAATTCAGGGTCTTGTAGTTTATAACCTAAGTACTCAATCCTTGCATTTCCAGAAACACTATTTATTGGAAAAATCGATTGAAAAACGCTTTCCAAGCCTTGATTTTTCCTTTTTGAAGCATCAGGAATGTTTTGTAAAAAATAGTCATACGAATCGGTTTGAATTTCTAAGATATCAGGAAGTGACATCGCACTAGAAATTTTTTCAAAACTTTTTCTTATTCTCTTTTTTTCTGCAAATGAGTATGTACTTGCCATATAAATTTAGCCTATAAATGATGTTATTTTAGTTCTACTTTTGCGCCAGCTTCTTCAAGTTGAGATTTAGCTTGTTCAGCCTCATCTTTATTTGCGCCTTCTTTAACAGAAGCGGGAGCGCCATCAACTATTGCTTTTGCTTCTTTCAAGCCTAAGCCAGTAATTGCTCTCACAGCCTTGATGACATCGATTTTCTTTTCACCAACATCAGCTAAGAAAATTTCAAATTCACTTTGCTCTTCAGCAGCAGCGGCTTCACCACCTGCGGCAGGAGCAGCAGCAGCAGCAACTGGAGCTGCAGCAGTGACGCCAAATTTTTCTTCCATAAGTTTTACTAAATCAACTACATCCATAACGCTCATTTCTGATATCGCATCGAGTATTTCTTCTTTAGTAGTAGCCATTATTTTTCTCCGTTATGCCTAGATAATTAAGATTTGGTTTGACTCACTGCGTTAACAGTTCTAACTAACTGTGACGGAACCTCATTTAAAGTTCCGGCAAGTTTATTAAGTGGAGCCTGGATTAATCCTAAAAGCATAGAAATTGCTTCTTCTTTTGATGGAAGAGAAGCTAAGGCCTTAAGCTCATTTGGCTCAAGAAAACCTTCTCCTATGGAAAGTCCTTTTACTTCAAATGATTCTTCTTTGGCTGCAAAGTCTTTTACAAGTTTTGCTGCACTTTGAAAATCATTCATAGAAAAAGCCAACAGGGTTGGACCTGTAAGAATTTCATTTAGAGAATCGAATTTAGTATTCTCCAAAGCTCTTTTTGCTAAAGTATTTTTAATAACTTTTAATTGAACAGACTGTGATTTAGCTTCCTTTCTAAGTTGAGTTAAACCAGGAACATTAGTTCCTCGATAATCAACAGCGATCACAGAAAAAGCTTCTTGAGCAATCTTATTTAAATCCTCAACTAGAACTTTCTTAGTATCTAAGCGTGACATTAATTAAAACCCTCCTTTGATTAAATTTCCAAAAGAGGAACCTTTTGTCCAAAAAGAGAAATCCTTTTGAACTATCTGCGTAGGAAACATTAAGTTTAATGAAGTTAAACTCCTACGGTCTAAGACGGTTGTAACGAAGTTACAACAGCTTAAAATTCTTATTTTTCCAAACAAACTCATCTATAAATTAAAAATTAAGTTTTGCAGTATCAATTTCAAACCCTTTGCCCATGGTGGAAGAGAGGGTTACTTTTGAAATATAAACCCCTTTTGCCGAAGGGGGTTTTGCCTTCTTAACGTCTGTTAAAAAAGCTTCTAAATTATCTTTCAATTGTTCTTCTGTATAACCTATCTGTCCAATACGGGCGTGGATTATACCTTGTTTATCTGATTTGTACCTAATTTGTCCTGATTTTGCGTTTTTTACTGTATTTGGAATATCCTTAGTAACAGTTTCTGATTTTGGATTTGGCATCAACCCCTTAGGCCCAAGAATTTGTCCTAAAGGAGAAACTACTCTCATGGTGTCAGGAGTAGCAATCACAACATCAAAATCCATGTTGCCTGCTTTTATTTCCTCTGCAAGATCTTCCATACCTACTTTGTCTGCTCCTGCTTCTTTTGCTTGAGTTGCTTCATCGCCATCAGCAAATACTGCAACTTTGAAAGATTTGCCATTTCCATGAGGAAGATTTGAAGCTCCTCGAACGTTTTGGTCTGATTTGGAAGCATCAATTCCTAAGTTAATTGAAACATCTAAAGATTCAGTGAATTTTTTTGAAGCCTTAGAATTAAGTTCGCCCAACGCCTCTTCGATCAAATATTTTTTAGTTTCTTGAGACATTAAATTACCTCTATTCCCATGCTTCTGGCACTTCCTTCAATAATTTTTACAGCTTGATCCATATCAGTAGCGTTTAAATCAGCCATTTTTGCTTCTGCAATTTCTTCTAATTGTTTCCTAGATACTTTTCCGACTTTTTCTGAATTTGGGGTTGGACTTCCTTTAGAAAGGCCGGCTGCCTTTTTTAAAAGAACACTTGCCGGAGTCGTTTTTACAATAAAATCAAAACTTCTATCTTCGTAAACAGTAATGACTACTGGTACAGGAAGATTTTTTTCCAATTCGTTGGTTTTGGAATTAAATGCATTGCAAAAGTCCATTAAATTTACTCCGTGTTGTCCTAAAGCTGGACCAACAGGAGGACTTGGTGATGCAGCTCCCGCAGGAACTTGAAGTTTAATGTATGTCATTATTTTCTTTTCAGCCATATTTATCCTCTTTCAATTTGAGAAAAATCCAATTCAACAGGAGTGGATCTTCCAAAGATCATTACAGCAACTTTTACTTTGCCCTTTTGATTATCAGCTTCTTCAACAACACCACTGAAGTCATTAAATGGACCGTCTATAACTCTAATCATTTCTCCAGGCTCATAGACAGTACCTTGAGATGTCTCCTCTATTCCGTGCTCCATTTGATTTAAAATCTTTCCTGCTTCAGCATCGGAAATAGGTTTAGGATTATTTTTTGTTCCGCCAATAAAACCGAGCACTCTAGGAGTCTCTTTAACCAAATGCCAAGTTTCATCGTTCATTTCCATTTCAACTAAGATGTACCCAGGAAAGAATTTCTTTTCTGTAATTTTTTCTTTTCCCCCTTTCAATTCAACAACTTCATGAACTGGTATTTCTATCCTGCCAAAATGATCTTCCATTTTTTCTAATTTAATTCTTTCTAAAAGTTGCTCTTTAGCCTTATTTTCGTAGTTGGAATAAGAATTTATGATGTACCAAGCTTTAGACATTTATCACCCTAAGATTAAACTCATTACAAAAGAAAAAAGAGAATCTAAGCCCCATAAAATAAGAGCGGCTATGATCACAACGCCTACAACAATAAGGGTAGTTTGAGTTGTCTCAGTTCTATTAGGCCACACTACTTTACGGATTTCAGTCGTAGACTGTTTTATAGTCTGGAAAGCAACCGATCCAAACTCAGTAAACCTTAAAACAAACAGACCCAATGAAAATAAAGCTATAACTCCTATAACTCTATAAAGAAGACCAAAATCGCTGTAATAAGAATTACCCCACACTGCAGCAGCAATGATTGCCAATC
>Ga0207993_1000923_pt1 | contig 11507 bp, 11 predicted proteins | sample ETN01SmetaG_2_FD_185791 | JGI IMG/M metagenome (GOLD analysis project Ga0207993, IMG submission 185791) | Marine microbial and viral communities from oxygen minimum zone, Eastern Pacific Ocean - ETNP2014F12-01SV265 (SPAdes) (version 2) | ecosystem: Environmental > Aquatic > Marine > Oceanic ...
ATCGCTACAGGCAGCATCGAACGTCCACTTGTTTTTGATAATAATGATATGCCAGGTATTATGCTTGCCAACGCTGCATTGAAATATGCTAATCGCTATGGTGTTGCCGTTGGCAAAAATGTGGCAGTTTTTACTAACAATGACGATGGCTATACAAAGGCTAATCAGTTAAAAAATTTAGGTGTCAACGTCAAATACTTGATTGATGTCCGCTCCCAAATTGATCCGTCTTTAAAGGTTGATAATTCTATTAATTACATTAGTGGACATGCAGTCACATCTGCTTATGGCAGTAAATCAATCTCATCAATCAAAATTGCTAATTATGATGCGAATACAAATTCAATTGGATCCACCAAAAAAATCAATATCGACGCACTTCTTGTATCGGGTGGTTATACACCCACAATTAACCTGTGCAGCCAAACAGGAACACCGGCTGTTTTTGATGATGCCTTGCAAGCATTCATTCCAGGCAAGGCAAATCGCAACTGGAAAGCTTGCGGTGCGGTCATGGGCGCTTTTTCTCTGGAAGAAATCTTAACATCAAACAAAATTGAGAATAATGGTAAAAAAGCCTTACCGCTGGCAATAACTGAAATTCCTTCAACTAGTAGATCAAAAAAGAAATTTGTTGATTTACAGCATGATGTAACGGTAAAGGATATCAAGGTTGCTCATATTGAGGGCTTCAGATCAGTAGAACATTTAAAGCGATACACAACTCTGGGGATGGCAGCTGATCAAGGTAAAACATCCAATATGAATGCCCTTGCAATCATGGCAGAACTTCGAGGGATATCTATCCCAGAAGCTGGAACAACAAGATTCAGAGCGCCATACAAACCTGTTGCACTTGGAACGCTTGCAGGACGAAACATCGGTAATCATTATAAAGCTAAAAGAGTCACACCAATGCATGATTGGCACATAGATCACGGTGCAGAAATGATTGAAGCCGGCATTTGGTATCGCCCAAGGGTATATAAAAAGCCAAGTGAAACCTTGGAAGAAGCCTATGTTCGTGAAGCGACAGCGGTTAGAAATTCGGTAGGCATAGTTGACGTGACCAGTCTTGGAAAAATTGATGTGCAAGGACCAGATGCAGCAGAATTTTTAAATCGAGTTTACGCCAATCCATTTCTTAAAGTTCCGGTGGGCAAAGCTCGTTATGGAGTTATGCTTCGTGAAGATGGTTATTTGTTTGATGATGGAACATCTTGGCGTCTCAGTGAAAATCAATTTTTGATGACAACCACAACCGCCAATGCTGCAAGTGTTTTGTCAGAACTTGAACGTTTGCTCACACTTGTTTGGCCAAATTTAAAAGTTCATGTCAGCTCGGTTACTGATCAATGGGCAGGTATGGCGGTTGCTGGACCAAATAGTAGAGATGTCTTAGTAAAAATTATTGACGATATAGACTTTTCTGAAAAAGGATTACCGCAAATGGCCGTTGCCGATGGGCGAATCAGTAACATTCCAGTTAAAGTGGCTCGACTTTCATTTTCAGGAGAACGTGCCTATGAAATCTATACAGGGACTTCTCATGGCAAAGCTATATGGGAAGCAGTCATAGAGGCTGGTAAATCCTATGACATCGTGCCATATGGCACTGAGGCGCTTGGTACTTTACGTATCGAAAAAGGGCATATAAGTGGCCCAGAGCTTGATGGTCGAACTACGATGAATGATGTAGGCCTAGGAAAAATGGCTTCTGAAAAAAAACAGTATATTGGATCAGTATTGAGTAAACGTGACGGATTAGTGTCGAAAAATCGAAAAAGAATGGTTGGTTTAATTTCACAAGATCAAAAACCGCTCAAGGCGGGATCATATGTCATGGATAATGAAAAAAACGTCGGTCATATAACCTCAACCACATTCAGTCCTGCAATGAAAAAATATATTGCTCTTGCCCTGATTGATTGTGACGACAGCATGATCAATCGCGAGCTAATTGCTGCGTACCCATTGAATAAAGAGCAAAACAATGTATTGGTTGTCGATCCCCATTTTTACGATAAAGAGGGAGATAAACTTTATGCCTAACAATCTTTCAATCAATAAAATAAGATTTAAATCGACAGTACTAATAAAAAGCTGGCCCGATACCATAGAGAATACAACCTCAATTATTAGCAGTCATTTTGAACTCCAATCGCTACCAAAAGTCGGTGCATTTCTGATTGAAAAAAATATGTATATTGCCGTCCTCTCGCCTGGACACTATATGATCATTTCTGATCATCAAGACTTGTACTTAAAACTGTCAAAAATACTTTCGTCAGAGAACGCAGCTGTCATTGATATATCAGAATCCAGACGAGGATTACGCCTAAAAGGTGAGGCTTCTCTTCTCATTCTAACTAAAGAAATAGCCATCGATTTATCAAATAAAACAACATCAGATTTTGCGGTTATACAAACTGAAATACATTCAATTGGAGTTATTATATTTAAAATTTCAGCTGAAGATTTTCTTATTTTCAGCTACAGCAGTTTCTATGAAAGCCTTTACGAATGGATGATTGACTCCACAAAAGGACTGGGATGAGAGCATTCTGAAAAATTTTTCCTAGTAGATTTCTACTTTCGAGTAAATCTCTTCATTTATATCAGTATCATCCATAGTTACAAAATAAGCATTTTTATTTTTCTCAAATACTACAGATTTGAATGGTTGTTCATCAATAAAATGAAGCGCACAACCACCCTCAATGGAATAACAAGCTTCAAGATCACCTGAAGACAGAGATTCTGTCACAAAAGGTTTTCTCTCTGGCTCTTCATCATAATGTGGGCAGCAAGCTCCATCGATGAATCCAAGACAATCCATTACTCTTAAATCCTCTGCCCAAGAATCCGTAATACCTCTTTCAAACCAGCATATCGCTCCAGCACTGACACCACACATGATTACACCTGAGTCATAAGCCTCTTTCAGAATTCTATCCAGACTCCAATCTTTCCAGACAGCTAGCATGCTTTTTGTGTTTCCTCCGCCGACAAAAATAATATCCTGATCAATTATGAGTTTTTTTAAATCGGGCGTCCTTTTAAAAAAATCCAGATGCGTTGGATTGCAGTTCTGTTTTTCAAATGTTGAATAATAGCTGTCTTTATAAGACGCATCATCACCGGTGGCGGTTGGAATAAAACATATATTGGGATTGCTTTTTTTAGATTGATCGAGGATGTATTTTTCTATTATTCCAACACCAGGATTTCGTCCGAATCCTCCGCCCCCTATGGCTATTATTTGTCTATTCATAACTCTTAGGTCCAAAAAAAATTTAATGAATGTATAATAACATTAAGTATTTACTATGAATCCATAAAATCAAGGAAGAGCGATGATCAAAAAAACAGGCGTAACTTTTTTAGCTACATTAGTTCTAATTTTTTCAGGAGGGTGCTCTCAGGAAAATACCAACCCACAGAGTAAATCCAACTCTGATGTCAAAGCAATTCTAGTTGAGGGAACAGGAACATACAGTCGTAAAATTTCCACTAAATCTGAAATGGCTCAGAAATTTTTTGATCAAGGTTTAAGATACGCATGGGCATTCCATTTCCCAGAATCTATCGCCTCATACCAACAAGCTGCTATTCATGATCCGAATCATCCAATGATCTACTGGGGAATGGCGCACGCTATAGGTCCAAATCCAAACAGTCGGTATTCTGGAATGCCAGACGATCCAAAGGGAGAAGGCCTCAAAGCAATCAATAAAGCAATGGCGTTAATAGAAAATGCAACGCCGCAAGAAAAAGAAATCATTTCTGCACTTCATGTTCTCTATGATAAGGAGTCTATTCCTGACGATAATGATAGAGATATTGCCTACATGAAAGCATCAGAAAAACTGCAAGAAAAATACCCTAATGATCCAGATATTGTCACAATTTATGCTGAGTCATATATGAACATTGGCCGATGGGACTACTGGGAAAAAGACGGCACACCAAAATCGATTACTACAAAGGTAGCCGATGCATTGGAAAATGTTCTTTTAACAAATCCCGATCATACAGGTGCTAACCATTTGCATATACACCTATTAGAGGCATCTCAAGAACCAGAGAGAGCCCTGGCATCTGCTGACAGATTAGAAGCAACAATGCCAATAGTTGGGCACGTAGTCCATATGCCTGCTCATATATATGTTCGTGTTGGCCAATACGATAAAGCAATCGACAGTAACCTTCGTTCTGTTGATGTTGACAGAGAGTTTCTAGAAATATGGGGTGACCTACCATTTCCAAATATTGGCACATATCCACTGTCAGCAAAAATACATCCACCGCATGCGATTGATTTTATCAAGTATGCAGCGACTGTTCAGGGTAACTATGAAGTTGCGATAAAGGCAGCTAAAGACATGGAAGCACTGATGGATCCGAATAATCTTGGAGCTGTGAGAGCACAGACAGGATTTGCAGGACCGTGGCTAATAAATAAAATTTTTGGAAAATGGGATGCACTCCTTAATACCGAAAGAGCAGCTCAAGGAACACCATACCTCGATGGAATATGGAGTTACGTCATTGGAAGTGCACACCTTGCAAATGGGGAGCTTTCAAAAGCTGAGATTGAGCTTGAAAAAATAAAGCTCATTTTATCGATGGATAATGTTGATGAATATCGCGTTGGTGCGAACCCTGTCTCAACAGTATTAAGTATGGCCGTACTTGCACTGACCGGAGAAATTCATGAAGCACGAGGAAATCTTGAAAAAGCAATTGAAGTTTACTCCGATGCCGTAGAGATAGAAGATCAAAATAATTACACGGAACCTCCAAGCTGGCTCCAACCCATGCGACATTATTTAGGATCTGCGCTACTTGACGCCGGGAGAGCTTCTGAAGCAGAAGCCGTGTATAGAAGAGATCTAAAATGGCACAAAAATAATGGCTGGTCGTTGTTCGGTCTCTGGAAGAGTCTCGAAAAACAGGGAAAAATAAATGAAGCCGATCAAACATATCAAGATTTCAAAAAATCATGGGCAGATTCTGATATCACTTTAACTCGATCAAGAATCTAAATAAGCTTAACGGGATACTTGCCTCGAACGGAATTAATCAGATAAATTTCTGAATAAAGATTAATTTCTGTTTTAGGGATGATTCTTTCCTCGAGATGACCTTGGTTTATCAAATGAGTTCGATATGTGCCCCCCAATAGCCCGCAACTTATTGGAGGCGTATAGTATTTGCTGTCTTTTTTAAATATAACGTTGGATATTGTTGATTCTGTAATATTGCCATCTTCATTCCAAAGCAAGATATCATCACAAACTGGATTTTCACCTATGGCATTCTCATAAACACTTCTATTTGTCGTTTTATGATAAAGAGATCGGTCTTCAGAATTAATTGGTCGCATTGCAAATGAAATAAACTGTGGTTTATCTTTATTCTGTTTCTTGTAAGCAGAAGTAGTGAGGCGGATATCTCCGTCCTTTGCTAAAAACAAGCGAATTATCCTCTCTGATTCAGACTCTAGATTTTTAAGATAATCTTGAAGCTTGTCATTTATTTTTTCATGATGGAATTTAAAATTATAAAATTCTGCTGAATCCTTTAGTCGATCTAAATGCAATTTTTCAAGAAATATCCTCTTGCTTGATTCCCAACGCATAGTCTCAAATAACTCAAAATTCTGACTATTGGCTGACAATATTGCTGATTTATTTTGACATTCATCCCATTCTTTGTGACTTTCTGAGTCCCAAACGATACCACTACCTGTCCCATAAACTGATCTACAGGCTTTCTTATCAGAAAGAATTGTTCTTATAGGAACACTAAATTGCGCCTCATTATTCGGCGCTATATAGCCAATTGCTCCCGTATAAATTTCCCTTGGCTGGTCTTCAATTTCCGAAATAATTTTCATGCTTGATACTTTAGGGGCTCCTGTTACTGATGCGCAGGGAAACAGCGCTTCAAAAATTCCAGTTATATTTGTACTTGTTTGAGATTTAATTGAGGAAGTCATTTGCCATACAGTAGGGTATTTTTCGATATCAAATTCAGAAAGAACTTTAACAGAGCCAGTATCAGAAATTTTTCCCATATCATTCCTTAACATATCCGTAATCATGATATTCTCCGCCTTATCCTTTTCAGAATTTTTCAACTCCTCCATTAATGCAATGTCATCATGTAAGGTCTTTCCTCTTTTTGAGGTTCCCTTCATAGGTTTACACATGAGGGACTCTCCATTCAATTTGAAGAAGAGCTCCGGAGATGCCGAAATAATTGTATGCTCATTAGATTCGATATACGCGGCATATGGGGCATCCTGTGCTTTTTCAAGAAAGAAGCTATATGGATTAGAAATGCATTCAGTGAACTTTCTCAGTGTGTAGTTTACCTGATAAGTATTACCCAACTTAATCTGATCTTTTATGTATTGAAGGTGATTTTCATAAAGAGTGCGATCAGTCGTAATTGCCCACTCTATGGCTTCTGCAGATTCAAGACTATGAGATTCCAGAGTTTTCTCAATTTTATAATTTTTAAATAATCCAAAACAAATCAGAGGCAAATTGCCCTTTTCATTCACACAATAAGCATTATCAAAAGCAGGGGCAGCCTCATAGCTTAAATAACCGGCTGCAATTAAATTTTTCTTCTCGACTTTGTTTTGCACTTCATTTAACACATCCTTTACTTGATTTAGATCATGTGTGAACAGAACTTGCAGCGGAGATGAAAAAATACTCCATGAATCATCTTTTTTATTTCTAAGAATAATTTTTTCAAGCATAATTTACCCTGGAAGTATCAAAACAGTTAATTTTTTAATTATTCTAATATAACGAAATACAGGAATGTCAGAATTTGAGCTTTAATTCATACAGAACGAACTCAAGCAATTTGCCAGATGTTATATTTTTGCTTTTGATTGCAAACTGCCTGATATTTGCATTTCAATTGCTTTTACCTGGTGTTCTTGAGAGGTATTTTGCACTCTGGCCAATGGACTCATATCGAAACTTTTTTTCTGTATGGCAATTATTAACATATGGCTTTCTTCACGGTGATTTCTACCATATTTTATTTAATATGTTCATGCTATGGATGTTTGGCAGAGAATTGGCAATCATAATGGGTGCTGAGCGTTTTCTATTTTATTATCTAACCTGTGTCATGGGCGCTGGAATAGTTCAGCTTCTTATCGCAGGTATGCAAGGTCTTTATTACCCAACACTTGGTGCATCAGGAGGAGTATTTGGTTTACTTTTGGCTTTTGGATTGGCTTTTCCAAATAGAATGGTTATGTTGATGATTCCACCAATACCGATGAAAGCAAAGTATCTTGTAATTTTGGCTGGTGCAATGGAGTTGTATTTCGGTGTTTCTGGGAATGCACCAGGTATTGCAAACTTTGCCCATCTCGGGGGCATGATTTTTGGATTTTTACTACTAAAATATTGGGGTGTCGTTCGTTTCTAGTTCAGGTGAGAATTTTTACTTTGCTGCCAAGCTTTACATTGCCTCCCTTCTTTACATTACAACAAACACCTCCTCTCCAATTTGACATCAGTGCATCTGTAAGACCATCAAATTGTTCATCCATTCTGGGGCATGGATCTGTCTCCCTCGTAACCTCCAAAATGACTTCACCAATCTCTATTTCATATCCAGATCGTTGAAGAAAATCAATATCCTCAACTAGGATATTTGCTCTTCGGTAAGTCCAAGGTATTTGTGCGTTAAGTTCATGACAAACATCATTCCATGAGTTTTGAGACAGTAACGTAACTTGCCTATTCAAGGCTGTCCCGCGAATATCCCCTGCCAATCCTGTCTTTTCATCTATGTATACAGAATCTATTGTTTCAATCTTCCCGCGAAGTTTCTCTCTTCTTGCAATACCAGTTACTTTTGCCATATTTGTCTCTATATAATTTTATGAATAATTAATCTTACTAGTGGTAATCTTTAATTATGAAATATATCAGAACGCCTGAAAAATATTTTAAAAATTTAAAAGATTATTCTTTTAACCCCAACTACATTCATGTTGATGGTCTCAGAATGCATTATGTTGATGAGGGACCAAAAACAGCACCCATTGTATTGCTCTTGCATGGAGAGCCAACATGGTCTTACTTATATCGTTTTATGATAATGGATATACAAAAAGCAGGTTTTCGTGTAATTGCCCCAGATCTCATAGGTTTCGGTAAATCAGATAAGTTATTGTCAGCTGAAGATTATACTTATGCCAATCATATTAGATGGATGAAATTATTCATTACCAATCTAGATTTGTTTGAAATAAGTGTTTTTTTTCAGGACTGGGGTTCATTGATAGGTTTGAGGGTTTTGGTTGATGAAGAAGATCGATTCGCTAGAGCAATATTGTCTAATGGTGCCTTACCCTCGGGAAGACAAAGGGTACCCAAAGCCTTTAAATATTGGAGAGCCTTTGCAAAATATAGCCCATGGTTTCCGATTGGACGGATCGTGAAGATGGGTTGTGCACGAAATTTAAGCAGTAGTGCAATGGATGCCTATAATGCCCCATTTCCTCAATCAAAATATAAAATTGGAGCCAGAAAATTCCCGAGGCTTGTTCCAAGAAATCCTAGTGATATTGAATCAAAAAATAATTATGAGGCATTTAAAAAACTCACTTCATGGAAAAAACCTTTTCTAACTCTATTTGGAGACCGCGATCCAATAACGAGAGGAGCTGAAAAAATATTCCAAAAGGAAATTCCAGGATGCAAAGGTCAAGAACATAGAATTATAAAAAATGCTGGCCACTTCATTCAGGAAGATCAGAGTGAAAAATTGAGCAAACTAATTATTGAGTTTATAAGAAAGAATTAATTTTTTAACGTTCAAGAAGATGTAATTTATCTTTCACTTCTCGCCAATCATCGGCATCTTCTGGTGGGTCTTTCATCTCAACTATTACGGGCCACTTAGCTGACAACTCTTCATTAATTTGAAGGAATTTTTCCTGATCTTCTGAAAGATCGTCTTCTGACAATATAGCATCGACAGGACATTCTGGTTCGCATAAAGTGCAATCGATGCATTCATCAGGATCAATCACAAGCATATTCGGTCCCTCATGAAAACAATCCACGGGGCAAACCTCAACACAATCTGTAAGTTTGCATTTTATGCATGCTTCAGTAACAACAAATGTCATATTGGCTCTATTGCTTAATTTATAATTAATATTAGTTTAAATACGTTTAAAGCAGATCAAAAGAAAGGCTTATTCTCATAACACAAGACACCATTTATTTTCATCCATTATAACAATATTTTCTTTTTTCAGTTTCAATAAATGCGCAAGCAGTGATCTCTCAGCCAAGAAGTGAATCTCGGTACCTGTATCATCATAAGCATATTTTACTAGATCCGATAACTTTATCTTGGGGTGCAATCGAAGAGATTCAATGATCTTTTGTTCTCTTTCTAGTCGATGATTTACAGTTTGCTTTATCGCTTCATGAGGATTGTCGATGATCCCACCATGAGCCGGCGCGATATAATTGATATCAAATTTTTCTATTTTTTCCATTGAGTTTAGGTAGCTCTTCATATCGCCATCAGGTGGGTTTATAAGAACAGAAGACCCTTCAATTATATGATCTCCAGAAAATAAACAATGATGTTCGGCATCAAACAAACAAATATGATTGGAGGCATGACCAGGCGTCCTGACCACTTGCAAGATCTTATCTTCAATAGTTACGGTATCCCCATCCTCTAATTCATTATCTGGCACGAATGTCAGATCCTGATCTGGAAGATTTGGTGGAAGCCTTCCAATAACTGAAGCACCTGTAGCTTTTTTTAGAGTCTTTGCTGCAGGAGAGTGATCTGGGTGAGTGTGCGTAGCCAGAATTAAATCAATATCCCCATTTGTAAAATTTAATATATTTTCTATGTGTTCAGGTATATCTGGACCAGGATCAATGATCAGGAATTTTTTTTCTCCGATAATGTATGTGTTTGTTCCAGGTCCGGTCATCAAACCAGGGTTTGGTGCAGTAATCCTATGGACAGAACTGTTTATCTGATGGGATTTTCCGGGTAACGGGGCTTTTATTTGCATTTTTTTTGATGATGTTTTATTTGATTACTCCAGTGGCGCATCACCGCGAAGTTCAGCTGCAGTGAGCTCAGGAAAATAGCATGGAATTCCTTCATCACACTTTTTTGAGGCCCATTTTAGTATATCTTGGGTATATTTAAATTCTCTAATTTGCATTAAAGAAATGGCTGTGGGGTGAGGAATATTGATTTCTTTTTTTCTTCTCATTATTAGGGCCTCTCTCGGCGACACCCATTTAGTATCAATTAACTCATTTCCGCAATGATTTGCAGACTGATTGGCCGGCATTTCTGTCATAAAGAACCGCGTTGTGAAACGATGCGTCAATCTCAAAGGCGTGATCCAAAAAGAAAAATAAATTAACCTCTCATGATTCAGGGTTAATTCAGTTTCCTTTAAAAATTGATTCCAATTCATCTCACCAGAGTTCAATTTTTTTCTGTAATCTTTTATATCAAGATAGTCAGGAAAGTTTCCTTTTTTATCCTTAGCAAGAAGAATCCCAGCTTCCTCAAACAACTCACGAATTGCAGCACTGAAATATGCATAACCACCTGTTTTTAGATTCAATTTTTCATTGAACAGATTTCGCTCTTTTAAAGAAATCGCCCCCTCCTCTTTCGCATCTGTTTTTTCAAGCACGCCACCTGGAAAAACATAGCTTGATCCGAAGGACGTATTTTTTTTCCTAAGCATCATCAACACCTCAAGCTCAGCATTTCCTTGCCTCACGAGCAAGACCGTTGATGATGGTAAAGGCTCGATATGCTTATTTGTAATCTTCATAAGGATTTTGGATTGCAGGAATAAAAAATTATTTTCTAAATATATAAAGAATAAAGATCAATCTATAAAAAGATTTAATATAATCTATTTTTATATCCTCTGGCATAAAATATTCTTATGTTTATTGTCCTATCATACATACTGGTGGTTTTGATTTGGGGTTCTTCTTGGATCGCAATCACATATCAATACGGTATCGTTCCTGATGAACTTTCAGTGAGTTATCGTTTTTTTATAGCCTCACTGTGTTTGTTTATAACTTGCATAGTAAAAAAGGAATCGATCGGTATCAGTTTAAAAAATTATCCGATGATAATTTTAATGGGAAGCACAATGTTTTGTTTCAATTACCTCTTTACGTATTATGGTATGCATGATGTTGTGAGTGGATTAGCTGCAATTTTATTCAGCCTGATGGTTATGAGTAACGCTTTCTTTGAAAAACTATTTTTTGGGAGAACAGTTGAAAATAGAATTATTGCGGCAGCAATCATTGGGATAATTGGTCTCATATTGATTTTTTTTACGGAAATAAATGAACAAGCAAATAATATAGACACAATCTACGGAGTGAGTTGGCTTCTCGTGGCTGTACTCATTTCTTCTCTTGGAAATATGGCTGCTA
>Ga0207993_1000925_pt1 | contig 11484 bp, 9 predicted proteins | sample ETN01SmetaG_2_FD_185791 | JGI IMG/M metagenome (GOLD analysis project Ga0207993, IMG submission 185791) | Marine microbial and viral communities from oxygen minimum zone, Eastern Pacific Ocean - ETNP2014F12-01SV265 (SPAdes) (version 2) | ecosystem: Environmental > Aquatic > Marine > Oceanic ...
GTGCAAATGCAGGTATAAAAGGCCCTACAGCTTTAATTGAGGACATTAGTTTAACTGAATGGAAAGAATGCATCGAAGTTAATATTGATGGTATTTTTTTGTTTTGTAAATTGACTGTGCCTTTAATGAAAAAACAGAAATCAGGCTCCATAATAATTACTTCATCTACAGCAGGAATTTTTGGATTTAGTCACCGCTCACCATATGTTGCTTCAAAATGGGGTGTCATTGGCCTAATGAAATCTTTAGCTATCGAGTTAGGGCCCTACAATGTTAAAGTGAATGCAATTTGCCCTGGATCGGTTGAGGGTGAGAGATTGGAAAAAGTAATTGAAGCTGAAGTTAAGTCAAAAGGCATGACGAGAGATAAAATTTATCAAGCTTATACAGAAGGAACTTCAATGAAAAAATTAATTCATCCAAATGATATTGCTGATATGGCATTTTTTTTATCGAGTTCAAAGTCAAGGCTTGTAAGTGGCCAGGTCATTGCTGTTGATGGTAATACAGAGGTACCAGATCCAAAATTCTAACTTCTAACATATATATTTACTTTTCATCTGATTTTGATAAGTTATTTTCTTAAACAAATAGATAAATCCAAAAATTTATGCATCCAATTTTAAGTACACTAATAAAGAGAATAGGTTTAGGTATTGTTTCTTTATTTTTTGTTAGTTTAATTATCTTCAGTTCTATTCAATTATTGCCAGGTGATTTTGTTGAAGCGCAATTAGGTCAGGCGCGGACAGAAGAAACTGTAGCTGCATTTAGAAAAGAACTTGGATTAGATAAGCCATTTTATATTCGTTACGTTAACTGGGTAGGTGCGGCAGTTCAGGGAGACCTTGGGAGTACTTTTTCAGGGCGAAACGCGTCATATGCAAATCAGCCACAGCAAAGTACTGCTAGAACTGTAACAAGTTTATTAAAACCTAGATTATATAATACTTTTTTCTTGGCTGCTATGACTGCAATTATTGCTGTCCCTTTATCTCTGTTATTGGGCATTACTGCTGCCCTTTACAGAAACACGTTCTATGATCGCGCTGTAAATGCGTCTGCATTGACTACAATTTCTATGCCTGAATTTTTTGTTGCGTATATATTAATAATTTTACTGGCTTCCATTTATCAGTTTTTTCCATCACTATCTAATGTAACGTCTTCTACACCGTTTTTAGAACGTGTCTATCTTTCTGTGCTCCCAGCTTTAACACTAACGTTAGTTACAGTTGCACATATGATGAGAATGACGCGAGCTGCAATAATAAACTTATTATCGTCACCATATATTGAAATGGCTGAGCTTAAGGGCCTATCAAGATCTAAGGTAATTATGAAGCATGCATTACCAAATGCATGGGCCCCTATATCAAACATAATAGCATTTAATTTAGCTTACTTAATTGTGGGTGTTGTTGTTGTTGAAGTTGTTTTTGTTTATCCAGGCGTTGGCCAGTTAATGGTAGATTCAGTTATCAAACGAGATATACCAGTTGTACAAGGATGCGCACTTGTTTTCGCTCTAACTTATATTCTTCTTAATTTATTAGCTGATGTAATATCTATAATTACTAACCCGAGGTTGCTATATCCAAAATGAGCAAAGTTGATAATCAATATTCGGCCAAGGATGAAGTCGCTTCAGTATTCGTAAAAAGAACTTTCTTGCAGAGGACTTTTATAACTCTCAAAAAAGCTCCATTCACGGCTTGGTTGGGAATGACTATAATTGTATTTTATCTTTTTGTAGCTTTATTTGCTCCCTTAATTGCCCCATACGGAGAAGCTGAAATATTTAAAACGCCTTATGCACCATGGGATGAGGTTCATATTTTTGGAACTGATCGCTTAGGAAGAGATATTTTAAGCCGATTAATTTATGGTGCTAGAAATACTATGGGAATAGCTATTCTCACTACATTGCTAGCATTTTTAATAGGTGGTGGTCTTGGATTATTGTCTGCTATATTAAGAGGCTGGGTAGATCAATTTCTAGCCCGATTTGTTGATGTTTTAATGGCAATTCCTAGTCTTATTTTTGCTTTGATGCTTTTATCAATTTTTGGTTCAACAGCTCTTAATTTAATTATTATAATTGCTGTGTTGGACTCAACTAGAGTTTTTAGGTTATCAAGGGCTGTCGGAATGAATGTAGCAGTTATGGAATATGTTGAAGCTGCAAAACTTAGAGGAGAAAAAATTGGTTGGATAATGGGAAGAGAAATCTTGCCAAATATTTTACCCCCTCTTGTAGCTGAATTTGGTTTGAGATTTTGCTATGTATTCTTGATGATTGCATCACTTTCTTTTTTAGGTGTTGGCATTCAACCTCCAACAGCTGATTGGGGGTCAATGGTTAGAGAAACAGGTGAGCTTATTCAATACGCTCAGTATGATATAACAGCTGCTTTAACTCCTATTCTTCCAGCGGCTGCAATTGGGATCTTAACTATTGGAGTAAATTTTGTAGTTGACTGGTTTTTATATTTAACAAGTGGTTTAAAAGATGAGCAAAAATAGAGACAATTCAATTTTGCTTGAAATGAAAAATATTTCAATTGAGGGTTACAGTGATGAGGCATGGCATCCTATTATTAAAGGGGTAGATCTTCAAATTCATCGTGGAGAAGTATTAGGACTGATTGGAGAATCTGGTGCTGGAAAGTCTACTCTAGGTTTGGCTGCAATGGGATTTGTTAGGGCTGGTTGTCGATTTACAGGTGGGTCTGTTCTTTTTGGTGATCAGGATTTAACAAAAATGAATGAAAATGAAAAAAGAGAATTATGGGGTACAAAATTTTCTTACGTTGCGCAGTCAGCAGCAGCAGCATTTAACCCTGCTCACAGACTTATAAATCAAACAATTGAGGCTTCAGTAAGCCATGGAATTTCTAAGACTGAAACCCTTGAAAAAGAAGCAATAAAACTATACGAGGAAATGCAGCTTCCTAACCCAACAGAAATTGGCGACCGATATCCACATCAAGTTTCTGGGGGACAGCTTCAAAGAACAATGACAGCAATGGCGATGTCTTCAAAGCCTGATTTAATCATTTTTGATGAACCAACAACCGCCTTGGATGTTACAACCCAAGTAAATGTTTTAGCAACTATTAGGAATATTGTTAAAGAACACAATACAGCTGCTATATACATTACGCATGATTTGGCTGTAGTTGCTCAAATGGCTGATCGTATTCAAGTTCTACGTTACGGCAATACTATTGAAGAGTCTGAAACCAACAAAATGCTAAAGACTCCTAGGGAAGATTATACAAAATCTTTATGGGCTGTTCGATCTATAAAAAAGAAAGAAAATAAAAATAAAGAAAAAATATTAAGTATTAAAAATATTGATGCTTCTTATGGTTCTGGTCCAAAGGTACTGCAAAATGTATCCATTGAGGTTCCAAAAGGTGGTACTGTTGCCATTGTTGGTGAATCAGGATCTGGAAAGTCAACAACAGCTCGAGTTGTAACAGGCCTGTTACCTCCAGACAAAGGAGAGATAATTTTTCAGGGACAAAAATTAACACCTAATCTTTCAGATAGATCAAAAGAAGACTTAAGAAAAATACAGATGATTTACCAATCGCCTGATACCTCAATGAACCCTCGGCATACTGTGAGGGACATAATCGGCAGGCCTTTGGAATTTTATCATAATATGAAAGGAAAAGCTTACACAAATAGAGTTATAGATCTTCTGAAAATGATTGAACTAGATGAAACATTCATTGACAGATTACCAAGTGAATTATCTGGTGGTCAAAAACAAAGAATTTGTATTGCAAGAGCTTTAGCAGCTGAACCTGATTTGATCATTTGTGATGAAGTAACGTCTGCTCTTGATCAGATTGTTCAGGAGGGGATTCTTAAACTTTTACTCAGACTGCAAAAAGAATTGAGTATCACATATATTTTTATAACGCATGACATAGCTACAGTAAAAGCTATATCAGATGAAGTTGTTGTTATGCATAATGGATTAGTCGTAGAGCAAGGAATGAAGAGTGAGATATTTTCTCCACCACATCCTGATTATACCAAACTTCTTCTTTCTTCAGTTCCCGAAATGGATCCTAATTGGCTTACTAAAATACTATCATCAAAAAATTAATTTTGAGATTGCATTAAAGGTTTTTGCAAATTTCTAAGCACATCAATGAGAAGTTTTTTTCAAAGCTTGGACTAAGTGGCTGTTTTCTTGATGAGAACATAATGATAGAAATTTCATTAAGTGGATCAATCCAAATTTTTTGACCATGAATTCCGCTAGCATATATTTCTTTATTCTTAAGGCCAGTTTGATACCATTTTGAACGATATGAACCATTAGGAAATAGATTACCTTTTTCAATGCTGGGCCAATTATAATCATTATTATAATCAATAAGTTCCAATATAGTTCTTTCTTTAATAACTTGTTTGCTTTCAAAAGACCCTTTGCATCTCACCATTTCAGCTAATTTTGCTAAATCATCTATAACCATGCAAATACCACCTGCTGTTCTCGGCGATTTTTCATGATCTAAAGTTATGAATGCATCATATTGGGGGCTGCATTTTTGGAATATTTCTTTTGAAAAGTAATTTCCAAAACTAGTTCCTGCAACTTTTTCAATGATCCATCCTAGAAGGTCTGTATTAGGAGAACAGTAATGATAATGACTACCATGTTTCTCTTTGGATTTAGGCATAATTTTTAAGAAATCTTTCAATCCAATATTATTATTGGATGTTTTTGGATTAAATCCTGTAGCTTCCCTGTATAAATTAAATATTCCAGTTTTATCAAGATACTCTTCTTTAAAATTTGTAGAAATAGTCATGTCTAACAAATTACGTATAGTAGCCTTTTCAAAGGCGCTATTTTTGACTTCAGGAATATAAAAAGTAATTTCTTGATTAGTATCTATTAATTTATTTTCTACAAGCAATCCGACCGCGAGAGAAGTAAGTGACTTAGAAACAGAAAATAAAATATGTCTATTACTTCTAAGGTGATAATTATCAAACCATTCAAAAATTTTATTTCCTTTTTTAAAAAGTTGAAAACTATCAGTCAAATTCTTGTCAAAAAAATTAGTTATTGTTTGTTTTTCATTGTATTTATTAAAAAACTCTAATGAAGAAATATCTTCGATTTTAGAATCAAACCTTATTTCTTTTGTTCCTTTATGAATAACTTCATAAGGAAGGATATTATCTACTTTGGAAAATGCTATCCGGTTGTATGGGTGAGTTCTCCAATTTTCTAAAGATATTTTATCGTCTTGTACATTTTTATGTAAATTATTAGTCAATTATCAATTTTCCATCAAAATTTGGTTTCTACTTTATTATATGTCTGAAATTAAACAAAATTAAGGTTTTATTAGCTTTATACCTTGAAAATAGGCCAATAGTATGTATTGATATTCTACATAAGATATTTAGCTGTTAAGTTTTATATTTTGATAAGTTAATTTGCTTATATATTGTCAAATACTAAAGGGAGAAAATAAGTGTATACAATAGAAAAGTTGAAAGGTCTATTTGCTTCAGGCAAAATTGGTAGACGTGACTTTATCCAGGGCGCTGTAGCTCTCGGAGCCACAATATCAGCTGCGACATCAATGTCATCTTCTGTTATGGCTTCGCCTAAAAAGGGTGGAACGTTAAGACTTGCCATGAGTTCTGGAACAACAACTGACATTCTAGACATGTCTGTGTCTACAGGTGCTACATCTGAATTAGTTCACGGATATGCTATATATAATAATATTGTTGAAGTTGCCGCTGATGGTTCAGTTGTTCCTGAGTTAGCTGAAACAATGGAAACAGATGACGCGAAAACTTGGAGATTTAAAGTCCGAAAGGGTGTTGAATGGCATAATGGTAAATCATTAGATGTTAACGACATGATGGCATCAGTTAACTATCATAGAGGAGATGATAGTAAGTCGTCAATTAAAGGCCAGTTAGCTGAAATCTCTGATGTTAAGGCTGATGGTGATTATTTAGTAATTGAACTTGAAGGTCCAAACTCAGACTTTCCTGTTATGCTGAGTGATTATCACGCACCAGTTCAAATTGGAGACTCTAATGGTAAGCTAAAAGATCCACTTGCAGGAATTGGAACTGCTGGTTACGTTCTTAAAGAATTTAATCCTGGAGTAAGCGCCTCATTTACAAGAAACCCAAATTATTGGAAAGCTGGTCACGCACATTTTGATGCTGTTGAAACAACAATTGTTGGTGATGCAACTGCTAGACAGCAAGCTCTAATGACTGACCAAGTTGATTGTATTGATGATGTTTCTGCTCCAACAGCTAACTTGTTAAAAAGAAATGCAAACCTTGAATTGCTTGCTGTAACTGGAACAATGCACAGAGTATTTGCAATGCGTCTAGATACACCTCCATTTGACAATAATGATGTCAGATTAGCAATTAAATATGCTGCTCGAAGACAGGAAATGGTTGATAAAGTATTATTAGGTTATGGACAGATTGGAAACGATCATTCAATCTCACCTACTCAAAAATACTTTAATACAGAATTAGCTCAGAGAGAATTTGATGCTGAAAGAGCAAGGTACCATTGGAAGAAAACAGGAATTGGTGATAAGCCAGTTGTTGTTCATGCTTCAGGTGCATCTCTTGATGGATCTGTTGATGTGGCATTACTGCTTCAGGCTTCAGCGAAAGAGTGTGGCATTAACCTTGAGGTGAAGAAAGAACCTAATGATGGTTATTGGTCAAATATTTGGAATAAGCCAGGTGTAGGAATGTGTACTTCATATTGGAGTGGAAGACCAACACCAGACTGGATGTTCTCAACATGCTGTATTGCAGCTTCTGAGTGGAATGACATGGCATGGAGAGATACTCCAGCTGCGGACGCGTTTAACGCTCTTGTTACAGCTGCTAAAGGTGAGCTAGATGATAAGAAGAGACACGAAATGTATTTTGAGTGTCAAAGACTTATGAATGAGGATGGTGGATATCTTACTTGGTCTTATGGTCAAAATCTATCTGCCCATAATAAGAGAATTGCACATCCTGCAACTGTTGGTGGCAACTGGCATCTTGACGGTTGTAAGATCACTGAACGTTGGTGGTTTGCTTAAACCAGCAAATATTAAATTAATAAGAGCGGTATTATATACCGCTCTTTTTTTTAGGTGAACATTTGAAAATAAAAAAAATTGAAACATTTTCAAATCAGTACTTATCTTTTGTAAAATTAACAACAGATAGAGGTGACGTAGGTTGGGGTCAAATGTCAACTTATCACGCAGATATTACTACTCAAATTTTTCATAGGCAGGTAGCGCCTTATTCAATAGGACTTAAATTACAAGAACAACCAAATTTTGCAGATCACTTGCAACTAATTATAGAAAAAGAACACAAATTTCCAGGATCATATTTATTGAGAGCTATTGCTGGATTAGATACAGCTTTGTGGGACCTTTATGGAAGGTTGCTTGAGAAGCCTGTTGCAAGTTTAATTGGTGGAAAACCAGGAAAAGTAAAAATTTACGGTTCCTCAATGAGAAGAGATATTTCGCCACAAGATGAGTCTTTAAGGCTATGTAAATTGAGAGATGAATTAGGCATTTCAGCATTTAAGTTCAGGGTTGGTGCTGAGTGTGGAAGAGATAAAGATGAATGGGAGGGTCGTTCAGAGGACATTGTGAAAGTTCTTGCCAAAGATTTAGGTGCAGATGTTCAAAGATTAGTTGATGGCAACAGCTGCTTCAGTCCTGAAAAGGCTATTGCTTTGGGTAATTATATGCAAGACTATGGTGTTTCTCATTTTGAGGAACCCTGCCCATACTGGGAGCATAATCAAACTAAACTTGTCAAAGATGCATTAGATATAGATGTTGCAGGTGGAGAACAGGATTGTGATATGTCAACTTGGAAGTCTACCTTGGAAAAGAAAGTGGTTGATATTGTTCAGCCAGATGTAATGTATATGGGAGGGATTTACAGAACATTGAAAGTGGCAAGTATGGCTAACGAAATAGGTCTTCCTTGTACACCACATGCTGCAAATTTATCTTTAGTGACAATTTGTACTAAACATTTGTTGACTGCTATACCTAATGCAGGAAAGTATTTAGAGTTTAGTATAGAGGATGAGACATATTATCCTTGGCAAAAAGATATTTTTAACGGAAACCCATTTGAAGTAATAGATGGTTTCGTTGAAGTTACAACAGATCCAGGTTGGGGTGTAGAAATTAATTTAGATTGGCTTGAAAATTCAGATTATCGGGTAACTGAAATAAACTAATTTACTTTTTTTTGGGGAATGTTTTTCCATTATGAAAAGTTTTGAATATAGGATCAATAGGCGCATAAATATTTCCATAGTTAAGTTCGAAATGTTTATGATGTAAATGGTGAAAATGATCTGCAAGCTCTAAAGTTTTTGTCTTAAATAGAACTAATTTATTAAACCCTGCGTGACTTTGCGCAGGCCCAACACCAAACCAAATTCCAGTTAATACAACAATAAATGGATCGGCGGGAATAAATGCCCACAAAGCAATCATGCTGAAATATAAAATATGTTCTATTGGATGCATTGATATCCCAGACCAAGGTCCAGTATTAATATTCCTATGGTGTAACTGATGTGCAATCTTATAAATGATTGGAATATGAAGAAACCTATGAATGATATAAAAATGAACACCTCCAATAAAAGGCATCAAAATCATACATAAAAATAAATAGATAGGTTGTTCACTCCAAAAATAAACTGTTACTCCCCCAGTTGCCTGCTTCCACAATACATACGCTTCAAAAATTGTCCAGATAGTGCAGCCGCTAACAATGCTCCAAAACATATTATCTTTAACTTGGTTTTTAAAAAGAAATTTAGAATTATTCTCTGTTGGCCATTTTGCATAGTACTTATAGTCAAGTGTTTGTTTTTTTCTAATATAAAGCCACCAATGAATTCCACCAGCAAATAAAAATAGAAAGAAAAAGTTTTTTAGCCAGATGAGTGCAATCAACTTAAAATCAAAATTTAGCATTATTTTTGGATTTATTTGAATAAATAAATAGCCAAGGTAAGCCATAGCAAAATATAAAATCCACCATGGAAAGAAAAAGTTATACAGCCAATTTATTGACTGTATAACTGGAGGAGGTATTCTGTATATTGGTGGTATTTTTATTTCATTTTCGGGCGTATACCCTTTATCTTTTATTTTATTATTTTCCAAAAATATTAATCCTTAAATTTAATATAAGAATACTTGATAATATCTTTTTTAAAAAATCAATAAAATATTAACTATCTTTTATAAAACAAACTGAATACATTGGTTTACCATCAAAAAGGTCCTTTCTTTCAGGTCCATCCATATATTCAAACTTTTGTGAAGTTATTTTACCATCCATTCTGTAGCCTTTTGATGATAGTTTGCTTCTGTGAAATTCTAATGCAGCTGCCTCAAAACTTTCTGCAATAATTGTTATTTTGTTCTCTGACATTATAATTAACCTTCTTTGATTGAAATTAGCTATTCAGCGACATCTGCAATAGTTCCTTCATGGAATTGATCTTCCTCAGTTGAACCTGATAAAGCAGTCGTAGAACACGCGCCCCCTTTAACAGCTACAGATATAGCATCAAACCATCCAGCGCCAACTTCTCTTTGATGTCTATGAGCAGTATAACCAATATTTTCAGCTAAGAACTCTGCATCTTGAAGTTCGCTATACGCTGTCATCCCTTTCTTTTTATAGCCATGGGCTAATTCAAACATGCTGTAGTTCAATGTATGGAAACCAGCAAGTGTAATAAATTGAAATTTATACCCCATGGCTCCAAGTTCTTTTTGAAAACGAGCTATGTCATCCTTACTTAAGTTTGCAGTCCAGTTGAAACTTGGACTGCAATTGTAAGCTAGTAACTGGTCAGGATATTCTTTTCGAATAGCTTCTGAAAATTTCTTTGCTTGATCTAAGTTTGGTGTAGAGGTTTCCATCCAAATCAAATCTGCATATTCTGCATAAGCCCTTCCTCTAGTTACGCATCGTTCAAAAGAACTTTCAGGAGTCAAAGTATAAAAACCTTCAGCAGTTCTTTCTCCAGTTAAATAGGGTTTGTCTCTCTCATCTACATCTGAAGTAATTAATTTAGCTGATTCTGCGTCTGTTCTTGCAATTATCAAAGTTGGTGTTCCAGAAATATCAGCTGCAAGTCTTGCAGCATTTAAATTTGATATATGTTGTTTGACTGGTATCAGTACTTTCCCACCCATATGACCACATTTTTTTTCAGCGGCTAATTGATCTTCAAAATGCACTCCTGATGCTCCAGCTTCAATATAATTTCTTGTAATTTCGAATGCGTTTAAAACGCCACCAAATCCTGCTTCAGCATCAGCTATAATTGGAGCAAACCAGTCTCTTTGTGGAGAACCATTTTCCATAACTTCAATTTCATCAGCTCTAGAAAGCGTTCGATTAATTTTTTTTACAAGTTCAGGGCCAGAATTCGCAGGGTAGATAGATTGATCAGGATACATTCCGCCAGCCAAATTATTATCTGCAGCAATTTGCCATCCAGAAAGATAAATTGCTTTAAGTCCTGCACGCACTTGTTGCATCGCCTGGTTGCCAGTTAAAGCTCCTAATGTATTTACGTAATCTTCATTATGAAGTAGTGACCATAATTTTTGCGCACCTCTGTGTGCGAGAGTATGTTCAATTTTGACAGACCCTGAGAGCTTTTTAACATCTGCAACTGTGTAATCTCTTTTTTTATTTTTGAATCTACCTGGTTTAGCATTATTAAGCTTTTCAAAATCTTCATTCATTGTTAACTCCTTATAAAATATAATAAGCTTATATATTCTGAAAAAATAAAAATCATTGAAATAAGTGCAAACTTGTAATATTGTAAATTTACAAAATGTTATTTTGTAAATATTTACAAAATATAATTTTTACAAATTCACAATATGCAATCTAAATCTGAAAAAATAATATTAGGTCACAAAATTAAGAGACTAAGGCAAGACTTAAATATAAGTCAGCTTGAGATGGCACAAGAACTTAATATTTCAGCGAGCTACTTAAACTTAATAGAAAATAATCAGAGGCCTATCACAGTTAACTTACTTTTTAAGCTAGGACAATTATATAACATTGATTTTAAGGAGTTTACAGAGGATGAAACTGGTAAGCTGAGTGTTGAACTGAATGAAATTTTTTTAGATCCAGTATTTAAATCGAGTGATATTACTAAAAGAGATATTAAAAATCTAGCACAATCCACTCCAGTAATTGGAAATGCTATAATTAAGCTTTTTGAAACTTATCTTAAATTAAAAGAGGAAACAAATCATAATGCTGACCCGCAGAGTTTAAAGCTTACACCATTTGAGAGCATAAGAAGTTTTTTAGATAATTCAAAAAATTATTTTCCGACACTAGAGCAAGCATCAATGTCAATTAGGG
>Ga0207993_1000928_pt1 | contig 11470 bp, 8 predicted proteins | sample ETN01SmetaG_2_FD_185791 | JGI IMG/M metagenome (GOLD analysis project Ga0207993, IMG submission 185791) | Marine microbial and viral communities from oxygen minimum zone, Eastern Pacific Ocean - ETNP2014F12-01SV265 (SPAdes) (version 2) | ecosystem: Environmental > Aquatic > Marine > Oceanic ...
TGGTTCGGAGATTACATTGGTCGAAGGCGATGTAGAGTCCTGCCCTAGCCTAATTGCAGAGACATTGATAGCAGCAGGATTAGCAGTAGCGGCCCCAATATGAACGTACCAATGATTATCCATCGTCTGGCAACGAAGTCTAATCTGCGGTGTAGGCCATGAGTAAGACAATTAGTGAAAAAAGAATTAAGGAATTGAGAAAATCATTTGATGCTGATCCTTCAGCGAAATTGGCTCAAAATGCAGTCTCAAATAATGAGTTGTTAGAAGTAGCTTTAGATCGTGACCTAGTTCAGGAAATAGATTTCTCCTTCTCAATAAAGTTGGACAAGTGGAAGGTCACCCATCAGAAGAGAAGTGGCAGATGCTGGCTTTTTGCAACCTTGAATCTCTTTAGGCCTAGCACAATGAAGAAATTAAATGTAAAAAATTTCGAATTTAGCCAAGCACATATTCACTTTTGGGACAAATTTGAGCGGGCCAATCATTTCTATGAAGCAATAATCGAAACTGCTGATCGTCCAGTCGACGATCGAACAATCGGCTTCCTACTCGGCGACCCAATAGGAGATGGAGGACAATGGAACATGGCGATGAATCTAATTCGAAAGCATGGATTAGTTCCAAAATCGGCTTATCCAGAATCTCAATCTTCATCCAGTACTCGATACATGAATGCAAATCTGAAGGACATTTTGAGAACAGGAGCGTGTGAGATTCGAGATATCCTCGATTCCGGCGGAAGTATTGAACAGGCTCGCGCTCACAAGGATTCGAGGATGGCTGACATTTGGAGAATGCTATGCATTCATCTTGGAACTCCTCCTGAAAAATTTGATTGGCAATGGGAAGACAAAGATGGAAAGTTACACCGTAAAGGCACCATGACTCCATTAGAATTCGCGGATGAATTTGTTGAAATTGATTGGGAAGACTATGTTTGCATTGTAAACGATCCGAGGAATGACTACTACCAAACCTACACCGTTGACTATTTGCAAAATGTTGCCGGAGGGCCACCTGTGGTCTATCTGAATGTTCCAAGTGAGGAGATGAAAGGCATCACTCAGAGCCTATTGGAGGATGGTCTGCCTGTTTGGATGGGATGTGATGTAGGAAAGCAAATGCACCGAAAGCGGGGGCTTTGGGATGCTAAGCTATTCGATTTCGGAGCATTGTACGGCGCTGAATTTGGCATGAATAAAGCCGACCGACTTAGGTATAGCCAAACCATGATGACGCACGCCATGCTGTTTACGGGTGTCGATGTAGTAGACGGAAAACCACGCAGGTGGCGTGTTGAAAATTCATGGGGAGCGGAACAATCTGGTAGAAAGGGATTCTACACCATGAACGACTCATGGTATGACGAACACATGTTCGAAATCGCCTGTCCTAGCAAATATCTCTCAGAGAAGATGAAGTCAGGCATGACGACTGAACCGGTCGTGCTTCCAGCTTGGGACCCAATGGGAAGCCTAGCAAAAGACGAAGCATTCCAGTGATGGAATCAACCTAGGTGCCTTAGAGACAACTCGATTGTTACCGAGTCAGGATAGTCTAGGCGAAGGACTCGGCGTAGTGCCTTTTCGTCCTTGGCTGCGGAGGTAACAAGTTCCAGAAGTCGCTTGTGAATTCGCATTTCCCAGTGATCCCATGTTTCTGCGCCTTCGCCATCAGGGCTTTTGCGGCATGGAACTACCAATTTGCGGGTTGGGAGTGGAATTGGTCCACGTAGATCAACGCCAGTCTCGTCACAAATTGCCTTAATCTGCCCGCAGACCATGTCGACATCTTCGTGGTTTTCACCAGTCAACTTGATTTTGGTAATTACAGCCATAATCTCAACTCCGAGTTCTGGCCTTCTTTATCCAAATCACTTCTTATCGATCTTCAAGCATACGCCAGCGGCCACGGTCTTACCCATGTCACGGATAGCGAATCTTGACAACTCTGGGAATGTATCCATTTGCTCAATTGCCATTGGCTTGGTTGGAGCAAAGCGAACTAGAGCTGCGTCACCGGTCTTTAGGAACGGTGGGTTTGCTTCCTTAGTCTTGGAGTTCTCTAGTAGTTCTAGGAATCTAACTGCTACCTGTGCAGTGTGTGCGTGGAATACAGGTGTGTATCCAGCCCCGATTGCCTTTGGAATCTCCATAAGTTGGATTTGTCCAACGAATGTTTCGTCGTGTCGTACGAACATTGGCTCGCTATCTGAGTAGCCAGCAACGTCTCCTCTTCGGATGTCGTTTGCTGCTAATCCACGAACGTTGAATCCAACGTTGTCACCAGGCTCAGCCTTTGCGTGGCTGGTGTGGTGCATCTCAATGTCCTTGACTTCAGCAGACTTCTGGCTCGGGTTGAATACTACTGTCTTGCCTCTTTCTAGAACACCAGTCTCTACCTTACCGACTGGTACAGTTCCAATTCCGCTAATCTTGTAGACATCCTGTACAGGTAGCCTGAGTGGCCTGTCAACAGGCTTTGGAGGCATCTGAATTCCGTCAATTGCTTCGAATAGGGTAGGACCCTTGTACCAAGGCATGTTGTCGGACTTGTTGAATAGATTCTCTCCATTAAAAGAGGAACAAGGAATCTTTGGTACATCAGCCGGATTAAATCCTGATAGCTTGAGTAGGTTATCTACCTCTGCCACTGTCTGATTGTACTTATCCTCGGAGTAGTCTACACCACTGATGTCCATCTTGTTGACGTTAACAATAAGTTGCTTAACACCCAATACCTTCGCTAGGAAAGCGTGTTCACGTGTCTGTGCGTTAACACCATCGTTAGCTGCACATAGTAGAACCGCTGCATCAGCTTGGCTGGTTCCAGTAATCATGTTCTTTACGAAATCACGGTGTCCTGGAGCGTCGATGATTGTGAAGTAATAGTTAGGAGTGAAAAGCTCCTTGTGAGCGACGTCGATTGTAATTCCACGCTCGCGCTCTTCCTTCAAACCATCCATAACGTAAGCAAGACCGAAACCGGCCTTTCCTGCATCGGATGCTAACTTCTCATTCTTCTCAATAACGTGTGCTTCAATGTGACCTGTATCAAGGAGTAATCTTCCTACGGTTGTTGACTTTCCATGATCTACGTGTCCGATAAACACGATGTTTAGGTGCGGCTTGCTCTTATCTTCCCACTGTGAACTCATAATATCCACCTCTAAGTGTGGCTCGCCGACCTATGATGCCTATTTGAATCTCTCCCCCTATGGCAGGAATTACTTTGTTCAATTTAACTACAAACAACTTCTTCGCAGTTCATCGATATTGTAGTTCAATCATGAGGGTTTTTATCTCAGTGTTGTGTGTTTTTTCATTCTGCAGGTCTAGAGTCCAAGTACCAGGCTCAAATCCTCTCACGGTGGAACCACCGATTACTAGCCAAACACATCTATCATCAGAATCACATTCTCCTGCGTTTCTGTTATCGTCTCCAACACCAGTAGTGTTTGCCACCTCTTCGTCGGTTGAATTGAATATGAAGAGGTCTAGTTTGTTTTCAGTATCGACACCACCAAATGGCTGGTCACCATCTTCGGCGGGATAAGTTAGTTTAGTCCTGAGATAACGAATCTTGTTCTGTCCGTCGTTATCGTAGACGACGGGATAATCCCAAGTCATAATCACCGGATCCTGATATCTTCGGTCGATAACAAAGTCAGACCAAGTCCCTCTATAATTGATGTAAAGTGTTGAGTCGTCTACATCGGTTAGCCCGTTATTGTCTGTGACTTTCAACTTGATATCCCAAGAGCCAGCTGGCATATCTTCGAGAGTTATGGATTCTCCAGTAGCATCTACATCATTCTCGGAGTCGCCATCTTCATCCGAGTCGATATCCAAGTCCAAATCCCATTCCCATGATACGATATATTCTTCAGCATAGCAATTTGAATCATCTGGGTCACACCCTGCCCAAGACTCTGATGCATCTAGGGTAACAGATGTTTCAACGGTGATGCTTCGGTCACCCTCATCCTTGTCTTCGCAAACCCATACTAGAATAAACGACCCAGCCGGAGGTTCTTCACCATCACAATCATTGTCTTTAGCAGTAGTAATTTCCGCTTTGGGCTCCCTAGCAGACGAATCTATAACCGAAATTATATCACTAACCGAAGTATCGTAATTTCCATCACTTACAGTTAGAGTCACCATGTAATCTCCTGGCTGGGAGTATGAATGGCTGGTTGTTAGGCCGTCACCGATATCCCCATCTCCAAAGTTCCAAGTAAATGTCAGTGCATCAGCATCAGGGTCAGAAGAGCCTACTGCGCTGAAGGTGATCAACTCGTCTGTTCGGATATTCTCGGAGGGATCAATACTCATTTTGGCGCTTGGCGCTCCATTCAAGCTGAAAGATTCCAAACAACCCACAAAAGCCGCACTCAGCATAAGAAATACGACTGTTGGGGCTAATCCACCCGCGCCTCTCATAGCATGGGGTGACATGGTGTTCGTCATCAACCCTACGGATTCGTGTAATCACTAGAAATCAAAGAGGGTTTGTTGCCTAGTGCCCTGTAATAACTCCTTATCGTTCCAACCAAAGGCTTCGGTAATTCTACCCAAAGCAGTTGCCAATCGCTTAGCGTAGAATTCCGGATCGTACTCAGGAGGTTCTACACCTAACTCATCGACCATCCAAGCTTGAACTGTCATAGGCGATGTTTTCGCGTTGGTGACTATCCAACCTACTTTCATACCAGGTGTGAATCCAAGTCCCGCCTCTATTCTTTGTCTTGCAGCGCGAACGTAAGGTAGGGAATCTGGATTTTTGTAGGTCTTATGGAAATCTACAGTTCCATCCCTCCTTAGACTTCCTTTACAGGATCTAGAAATCACAAGGTCAGCCGCTTCTACTCGTTTTGCCCTGATATCATCAATGACCGACTTTGACATTTCTACAGCAGACCATTCTTCATTAGACAGAATCAATTCAAACATCTCGGTCATGGTGCTGGTTAGTAGACGGAATGAATCCGTACGACGGACTTCATAGCCTCGAATTAACATCTCTTCACGAGGCCAAACTACTCGGCCGACATAGCGCTTTTTTGCACCATGTGAAAAGAAGGCCGAAAGGGCGGTCTCAAATTCTAATTCCGCACCTTCTTTGGTAAATCTATCAGCCAGTGAATTGCCAAAATCTAGAGTATCTTTCCTAGCATTTTTCCAGTCCTCAAAGACCAAGGAGTTCTCGGGGGGGCGATTGATCGGTGAATCTGACTGAACTGGTGCTTTGACAAAGATAGAGTCTGTATCTGAATACACAACATCATGTCCGTCGGTCTCGACATTACTGATAATCGTGCGAATATTGTGTCGAGCCCATTCAGTAATACTCGCGCCCAAATCTGGATGAGTGAAACGGTAGAAGGAGGAGGCGAATACTCCATAGAAGGAATTCATCAGAATCTTCACCGCATATTGTAATTGGTCATGAAGGAAAGCAGCTTCTTCTTGACCAGATTCTCTAGCCTTTTTCAATTCAGATTTGTGATGATCTCGTTGTTCCATTAGCTCGCTCAATAAACGGGGTACTAAGCCTCGCCGCTCATCTGAAGAAACGTATCTTGTAGAAGTTGTAGGAGATACGTTGTGAGATTCATCCATTGATCCGTCTCTAACTAGAGTTGTAGAACATATATTCTGTGAAATCATAATCGAGGGGTACATCGATTTGAAGTCGAGCACGGCTACCCATGGATGTATTCCTGGCTCGACTTCGTGAACATAGCCTCCCGCGATTTGGTCGCGGCGGCGAGGGCCGGATTGAGTCATTGGAACAGCGATTTTTTCTTTGTCTGCTAGGCGAATTACCAGCGAGTCAATCCATTGACTGGTGGTTCCAGCAGCGGCGGTCTCAACCGTAGTGTTTGCAACCGCCGCTAGGGCTTCTTTACGATCTACCGATTGTAAGTGACCGAGTATATCGAGAGGAAGATGGGTGTCCCTGACACAATATTCCATGACTTCATCAGGTCTAGCAGCCCATTCCTCGTCCATTTTGCTTGCATCGATGTCGAGTTTCTGTTTATCTTCTGACTCTGGCCAAAGCATGTTGGCAACAAAGCGAAGAGATTCTCTCTCAGGTCGAAGTGTTTGGCGTACCTGCCACCAAGCATCCATCGGTATTCTACCTGTTAATCGCCAAACTCGATTTGGGGCGCGTTCTGGGGTTAGTCTCTTCGATTCACTCTCGATAGCAGGAACTCTTCCCCAGCCGGATAATGCAGCTTGTTCGAATTTAGATTTACCAGAATTTTCTTCTGCACGCTCAATGATTCTAGGTAAGTCGAAATTATCTATATTATAGCCAGTTATGAAGTCAGGGTCTTCATCTCTAACAAGACGAGTCATACCTTCCAGAATATCTTTTTCAGAACCTCGGAATTCATGCTCTGTACGTTGCTCCCCTCTGGCTACTACCACCGCTGCGCAAAGTATGGTATTGTGACGAATGCTGGTCTCGAGATCAAATGATAAGGTGACAAATGGAGTAGGGAATGGGTCTGTACGAGATAGGTCTGCAATATTACACGAGACCACCATATCACAAGGATAGAGACCAGAGCCACCGAAATCGCGTATACTCTCCGCAGATTCAACTCGCTTACCCTCGAACTGACTTGCAAATTCTGAAGGCGCTCGAGGGCCGGCCCACAGCACTTCGCCACCACTTGCTATGTGTGGCCCTAAATCCAGGTCTAGCAATAAGCGCTGGACGAATAGAATGTCTGCACTGGAAACTTCCCATTCTGCCTCGAGTCGTTTTCTGAGTCTTGGAACAACATATGGCTGTTCAACTTCGACTCTATAATGCGGCTTGACTCCATATGGAGTCCACTTGTCAATCGGCTCTGCAATTGATACAACCTCATCCATCTGTTCGACAAAATCTAGTTTATCCGTCAGATTACTACTTGCTCTAGACTTGCCAGAGGGTGCTATTTCTAAGAATGGACGAAGACCATCAACTAGCAATACTACAGAATGGCCTTCCTTTGAACGACACCATAACTCTATGATTGTACGAGGAGGTGTCGAGGCTACAGCCTGATAGGAACCTGAGACGACACATACCTCTCCATCCCATCGCATCGTAACACCTTGCTTGAGCGAAGGATAGCCAGCAATCAACCCTTGTGTGAGTACACAGAAGGTTAGTTTGAGGCGATTAATCAGAAATTGTTGAAAGCCTAGCGCTCCCGCTGTATTACAATCGGTGGGCGCATGATGGAGGAGGCAGGCTCAGAAAGCGAACCTTCCATTGATTGGGACAATCTTACTTTCAGCTTTACTGAGACTGATAGAATGTATATGGCAACCTGTAAACAAGGAGAGAATTGGCAACCCGGAAATATGCAAGATTTCCAATATCTTTCAATGTCTCCTGCGGCTGGAGTGATTAATTATGGCCAAGGATTGTTTGAGGGAATGAAGGCCAGAAGAGCAGAAGACGGAAGGGTTCTATTGTTTCGCCCAGAACTCAATGCAAGGCGGGCCCAGGACGGTTGTAGAAGACTTGGGATGCCTGTCGTTCCCGAGGAGATGTTTCTAGATGCTATCCACCTTGTGGTGCAAGAAAATCTCAGATGGTTACCCCCGTCCGGTCGAGGGGAATTATACATTCGACCGTTGATTTTTGGTAGTGGTTCAATCTTAGGAGTTGCACCAGCTCCAGAATACACATTCCTTGTTTATGCTGTGCCTGTTGGCCCATATTTCAAAGGAGGATTGAATCCAATTTCACTCAAGGTTTCCGACGAATATCACAGAGCTGCACCTGGAGGATCTGGTGGAGTCAAAGCGATAGGAAACTATGCACCAGGTATGATGCCTTCAAAGAACGCAAAAGCCGATGGATATGCAGAGATTATCTATCTTGATGCAGTTAATCATCGCTATGTGGAAGAAGTTGGCGCGGCTAACTTCTTCTGCATTAAAGACAAAGTCCTCTACACTCCTGAATTGACAGGAACAATACTTCCGGGAATTACTCGTCTTTCGGTTATAGAACTGGCTCGAAGTCTGGGATATCAAGTTCTAGAGACTAAGGTAGACATTGACTTTGCAATGGATGCTGATGAAGCATTTTGCGCTGGTACCGCCGCGGTTATCTCACCTATTGGTTCAATTGAACACGGAGGTAAAATCGCTACCTATTGTGACGGAGAAATAGGCGCAATCACTAAGCAAATGTATGATGCTCTTACCTCGATTCAAGAAGGTAGAACTACAGATACCTTCGGCTGGACTCCTTCGGTCTAGGAAATATCCTCAGGTTGATTTACACAACCGGTGAGTTCAAGATTTAGTTGGTCGTAAAGAAGGTACAACCATCTTTTGGGTCGAGCAGCCGTATCATCCCGAAGCTTCGAGATGAATACGGAGCTGCCCGAACCCATGGTTACGTAATCCTATTTTTCAAAATAAAATTCAGCGTAGTCTGCGTCCTGCAATCATCAGCGCACCGATGACTGCCAACGCAGCGATTCCAGCGGAGAATCCAGGAGTGTTGTTCGACTCCTCTTCTGGCTCAACAATCGAACCTTCTCCAACAACAATCTGTCCGGCCATTCCGGAGGTCGCATGAGGCTCACAGATGTAGTTGAATGTCTGGTCAACATCGAATGTATATCTGAAATCTACATTCGTCATCGATTCACCACTGTAAACGCCACTCATGTATCGAGAAGTGTCTCCTTCCATTGCAATCTGTGCAACGTTGTGAGCCATAGACTCATCATTCCAAATCCAGCAAACAGTTGCACCTACATCGACTTCTACGTACGGCTTATCATACGCTAATCCACTGTCATCAATTCCAATGATTACATCACACTCTGAGGTATCTACTTCTGCGGGAGGCATCAAGACCTTATCGATGACGTGAATCACACCGTTTGATGCTGGAACGTCAGCCAATACGACATTTGCATCATTGACCATGACGCCTTCACCAACTGAGAAAGACAAATCATCCTCGTTGACTGCTGCGGCTACCATACCATCGGTTACTGCGGAGGATGGAACTGCACCAGATACTACGTGGTATAGGAGGATGTCAGTTAATAGAGCCTTACCTTCTTCATTATCGAGGGCGGCAAGATCGATTCCTGCCTCGGTAAATGCATCGTCTGTCGGTGCGAAAACCGTGAATGGGCCATCACCCTGTAGAGTTGACACAAGCTCTGCTTGAGCCAGTGCGGCTACTAACGAATTGTGGATTGTTGTAGCTTGGGCGGTCATGGCAATATCTACTGCTGGAGTCCACATGTAAGCCTCACATTCTGCTTGGCTTACCATAGTGAGGGTGTGAGTTACTAGATTGTAACAACCAGTGAATGTCTGACCATTCATCTCGTAATTTTCGTAATATGCGTAGGCCATGCACTCATCGAATGATGCGCCTGCTGCTATTGTGTGGGTATACATGTTGTAGCATATGTCTCCATCGGCTTCTGTTACCGGTACTGGAGGAATCAGAACCTTGTCGATTACGTGAATGATTCCATTGGAAGCCATGACGTCAGCAAGTACAACGTTTGCATCGTGAACCATCACACCGTTTCCAACTGTGAAGGTCAAATCATCACCGTTCACAGCTGCTGCGACCATTCCATCAGTTACTGCTGAGGACGGTACTGTACCAGATACGACGTGGTACAGAAGGATGTCAGTCAGTGCTGCTTTGCCTTCGTCGTTCTCGAGGGCAGCCAGATCGACTCCTGCTGCGGCGAAAGCATCGTCTGTCGGAGCGAAGACTGTGAATGGTCCTTCTCCTTGTAGTGTGGAGAGTAATTCTGCCTGAATCACTGCAGCAACGAGTGAATCGTGAATTCCAGTGCCTTGTGCAACTGTTGGAATATCAACCAAATCCGCAGGTGGCATTAGTACCTTGTCGATGACGTGAATGATTCCATTCGAGGCCATAACATCTGCTGAGGTTACTGTAGCATCGTCAATCATTACGACCCCATTGGAGACTGAAAAGGTAGCATCATCGCCGTTCAGCATTGTTGCAGTCATACCATCGGTAACTTGTGCTGCTTCTACTGAGCCTACATAGACGTGGTAGGTTAGAATGTCAACTAAAGTTGCATTTTCTTCGTCAGTATCGAATGTAGATAGATCGATACCTGCGGCTGCAAAGGCATCATCAGTTGGAGCGAAGACTGTGAATGGACCCTGTGCTTGGAGGTCGTCTACCAGTCCTGCATGCGCGAGGGCAGCCACTAGGGAGTCATGGACTCCAGTGTTCTGGGCGTTTGTTGGTATATCCTGAGTGTCATCAGCGATCACCACGGGCGGTGCCAACAGCATGGCGGTCGTAATTAGGGCAACAAGTGCTAATCTAGCATTCATGTTCCAACGCCATTCCTTATGATTATTATAAGGCTGTACAAAATGGAAAATACAACACATATGAAGTTTAGTCATGAACTCCAAAATTTTCCGATTTTCTGAATTCTAACAGACCCTTATATCTGAACCTTCATCGCCACATACATGGAGTATAGAAATTCCAGATTAAGCACAAGAACGATCGTTTTGGCGCTGACGGTTACATGTCTAGCGCTTGTCGCTACACAATCGGTGTCAGCGGTTGAAACCATGGAAATAGGTGAAGATGGATTGCCAATGTTCCTTACCGATGGTGAGGGTAATGACAATCTAGAGATGTTGACTTTCTTCACATTCTTCCTAGGTTACATTGCAATGGGTGCAGCATTTGTTTTCTTCATTGTTGAGAGAAACAACGTTGCTCCAGAGTACAGAACAACCATGACTATCTCTGCACTAATTGTTGGTATTGCGGCCTTCCATTACTACTACATGAGAGGAGTATATGCTGACTACGGAACAGTATCAATCGAGTACCGTTACATGGATTGGATAATCACAGTTCCTTTGATGGCACTCAAGTTCCCATCCCTAGTCGGAAAAGACGCTATCACAGAGGACAAGGTACTAGGTCTTGGATTCACAGGAATTTGCTTCCTTGGTGCATTAATCATGATTGGATTCGGATATGCTGGTGAAGCTGGCATGATGAACGAATATCTAGCATTAGGTCTAGGTGGAATGGGTTGGGTTATGATCATCGTAGCAACAGGAACTCCATGGACCAGCGGTAAGGGTGTCGATAACAGTAAGATTGCACCTGAACTAATGTGGAGCACAAATGCCCTACGATGGTTCATTGTAGTAGGATGGATAATCTATCCAATTGGATATCTATTCAGTCCAGAAGTAGCTATCTCAGAAGCAGTCAACCAAGAAACCATGGCAGTGCTATACAACACTGCTGATATGATCAATAAAATTGGATTCGGTGTTGTTGCCTGGATGGGAGCCAAGAAGGCTTCCGCAATGGTTGCTTGAACAATCTAATCAGCGATTGAACATAACAATCTGAATTACGTAACCCGAGTGGTCGGAACCTCCGGCCA
>Ga0207993_1000933_pt1 | contig 11436 bp, 9 predicted proteins | sample ETN01SmetaG_2_FD_185791 | JGI IMG/M metagenome (GOLD analysis project Ga0207993, IMG submission 185791) | Marine microbial and viral communities from oxygen minimum zone, Eastern Pacific Ocean - ETNP2014F12-01SV265 (SPAdes) (version 2) | ecosystem: Environmental > Aquatic > Marine > Oceanic ...
GCGGTGGTTATGAATCCTAAATACCTGTTTTGTGATGAGCCAAACTCGGGTCTTGATCCTAAGACAGCTATTGTTATTGACCAACTTATTCAAGAAATAACAAAAGAATATAATATTACTACAATTATCAATTCTCACGACATGAACTCAGTCATTGAAATTGGAGAAAATATTGTTTTTCTAAAGGGTGGATATAAAATATGGCAAGGCACCAATAAAGAAATTTTAAAATCTACAAACAAAGAAGTTGAAGATTTTGTCTACTCATCTGAACTTTTAAAAAAACTTAGAAATTAAATAATTAATTAGTATTGCTTCTGATTTCAAAAACATCATTGTCTAGCTGAAACTTTAGCCAATTTCTTACATTTTCATCAAGCTTTAGTTTTTCTTCGTTTTCTAATTCTTTATTCCATCTCAAATTGAAAACTAATACAGTGTCTATTTCATTGAAATCAGTCTTAATTGTTTCAAAAACCTCAAATTCATTCAGATCTGGATATATAATTTTAATTTCTTTTGCTAATGAGTTAAAAATTAATTTTTCTCTACTTAAACTTTCTAAATCATTTAGTTTTTGATTCAATTTATTTATTTCATTTGATCTAGAAACCAATTCCAATGAATCTCTTTTTCTTAGTTCATTTATAAATTTATTAGAGTTTGATAAACTACTGTCATTCTGTATAAATTCAAGCTCAGTGTTTTTTAATTCACTGTAGTTTTGGATTTTCTTGTTTAAAAAATCGATGGTTTCCTGGTTTACAGGTTTTTGACCATAGGTATTAATAATTATTGATGGATTGCCATCATTGTAGTTACTTTGAGCAGTGTTCTTTAAAAATTCATAATTGGGAATGCCAATTAATTCATTTTCTAAAAACTCACTGGCTTGAGAATCAAACTGACTTTTGTTTAAAACTCCATTGAAAGTTATAATTGATGGAATAAGAATTACTAAAGATACAACACTGACTAGTCTATTTATAAAGCTTCTTCTAGTTGAATTAGCATAATTAATTAATGGAAATCTTAAGATTTTTAAAACTAAATATGATGCTACTATTATATACATACTATTGATAGTAAATAAATACAATGCTTTAATAGCTAGGTTATAATCTTGCTCAGCAAAATAAAAACCTGCTGTACATAAAGGTGGCATTAAGGCAGTAGCTATAGCAACTCCAAAAATGGCTGAGCTGATATTTTCCTTTTTTGTTTTAGCTATTATCAAAGCTAAGCCACCAAAAAAGGCAATTAGAACATCTCTTATATCAGGATTTGTTCTAGACAATAATTCTGAAGATTCCTCACGTAATGGAAAAACTAAAAAAAAGACATACGCAGTTATAACACTTAAAACAACCATTACAATAAAGTTTATAAAAGAGTTTTTTAGGGTTACTATATCGTTGGTAGCTATGGAAAAACCTAGCCCAAGAATGGGTCCTAATAGTGGAGAAATTAACATTGCACCAATTACAACTGGTGTTGAGTTTGCATTTAAACCAACGGATGCAATTAAAATTGAACAAATAAGTATCCAAGCAGTTGTTCCCTTCATGGATATATCTGCCTTAATTGCATTTACAGTAGAGTTTTTATCTACATCTTTATGAAAGCTTAGAATACTTTTTAAAAAAATTATAATTCCAGTAAATAAACCTTCTGCATTTTTTTTAATGTCTGGTTGCTCAGAATTTTCGTTAAAATCAAATTTTGTTTCCAATATTTATTTAATTTCTTTTAAGCCAGTTAAATCTGATGAACTCCTGATTTTATCTCCTAAACCATCAATTATTTCAATATTATTTTCTCTACACACTTTTGATTCTGGAATTTCATAGTTTTTTCTATCCCCACCATTTGCGAAGACATCTGGATTTACTGTTTTCAATGATTTACAGACAGTTTTATCATCATCAATAGATAAAAAGACCTCATCAACAGCTTTAATATTTTTAACAATTAAAACTCTGTCGTTCTCATCCATAAAATGTTTTCCTTTTTTTAATGCACATTGCTTATTGTTATTTACTATTACAATTAACCAATCGCCTAATTTTTTTGCATTATTAATGTATTCAATATGACCTACGTGAATAGGGTCAAAATATCCGCTTATAGCAACTTTTTTCATATTAAATCAACTTTAGCATGAGGAAGAAACAAATATTTTCTTCCAGTATCATTTTCAATACAAAGATACCTTTTTCTTCTTTTTTCAATTTTTTTATAAAGCTTGTCGTTATTATATCTAAAAATATTCCCTATTTCAATATCTTCTAGATAAGTGTAATTTTCATTATCATTATCATATTTATTAAGCTCCATCTCTAAAGGACTGTCATATGAAAATGATGATTTTGGATTTTTCATGTGTGCCTTAATTAAAATATGTAGAAAATGAGGAAATATATTTTTATCTAAGATTGGTTGCAATAATTTTTTAAACTCATTTTTCCATATTGTACCATGCGGGTTAGTTCTAATATTTTTTTTATAGACATTAAAATGTGCAAGTTCATGGATTAAAATAAGTAGAAACCTATACTTATTATCAATCTTATTTATTGTAATAACATGTTTATTATTAAACTTTCTGTAATCACCGTGTTTTGTTCTTCTTTTGGGTACTGTTCTAATTGTAAGATCTTGACCCTCAATCAAACTTTTTACATAATCATTAACTTCATTTGGAATTAATGATAAGATATCTTTCATGGATTTGTAGATGAAACTGGTATAACTTTTCCGTTAAAAATATTTGATGCTGTATTAGCAAAATTAAATATATAAGATGCCATTTCATGAGGGTCTACTCTAGCTTCATATCCTGGAAAAGCTTCATTTAACATGGGAGTATTAACTGATCCCAAAGAAAGAGAGTTGAATTTGGGTCCATTTTCTTTAAACTCCTCGGCAAGCACCTCAGTTAGAATATTTAAAGCTCCTTTGCTTGATGAATACGCAGTTAAACCTGGAAATTTGGAGCTTCCAATTAATCCACCAACACTACTGATATTTACTACATGGGAATCTTTATTGAAAAATGGTAAAAGTTTTTGAATTAAATTGACAACACCGAATAAATTTACATCAAATACTGAATAAAAATCTTTTTTAGAAAGATCTTTAAATGATTTATTTATTAGTTTTCCAGCGTTGTTTATAAGGACATCAACAGTTTTATATTCATTTTGGATAATGTTAACCAAGTCATGAATTGATTCATCACTAGTTATATCAAACTTTATATGTCTGATTCCATTCAATGAATTTAAAGGGAGGTCTGATCTTGATAATGAAATTACATTAAAGCCTTCTTCCGAATAAATTTTAACTAACTCAAGCCCAATACCAGAACTAGTTCCTGTAATTATAATATTTTTCATTAAACTAAGATTGTAACAGGATTTTCGATAAATCCTTTTAATGTTTCTAAAAACAAAGAACCAGTTACACCATCAACAGATCTATGATCACAAGCTAATGTAACCTTCATTGTATTACTGACTACAATTTTATCATTTAAAACCACTGGTTTTTTTACAATACTTCCTACTGATAGAATCGCAGAATTTGGCTGGTTAATTATGGAAGTAAATTCTTGTATTCCAAACATACCTAGATTTGAAACTGTAAATGTACTTCCTTCAATTTCATCGGGTCTTAATTTTTTAGATTTAGCTCTAACAGCATAATCTCTAACCATAGTATTTATTGAATGTAGAGATTCCTGGTCAGCAAATTTAATTACTGGGACAACAAGACCATCTTCAACTCCTACAGCAACACCAATATGAACGTGGTGATTAAGTCTAATTGAATTTTCCATCCATTGTGAATTTACTTGTGGATGCTTTTTCAATGCTGCAGCACAAGCTTTAATAACTATATCATTAAAAGATATTTTCGTGTCTGGAATAGAGTTGTACTGTTCTCTGAAAGCAATTGCATTATCCATATTAAATTCAACACCTAAATAATAATGAGGTGCTGAGAATTTTGATTGAGATAATCTTTTAGCTATTGCATTTCTCATTGTCGAATTTTGAACATCCTCAAATGACTCCTCACCAATAACCAATTTTTTTAAAGGAGCTACAGCCGCAGCTTCTTGTTCGGGTTGAGTTTCTTTATTAATTACAGTAGTTGTTTCTTGAGATAAATTATTATGAACATTATCTAAATCACTTTTTACAATTCTGCCGTTATCACCAGAACCTTTAATTGTGGATAAATCTATATTTTTCTCCTCAGCAATTTTTTTAGCTAAAGGAGAAGCTAATATCCTAGATTCTGATAAATCAACACTTTTAATTTCAATATTTTGAACAGGATTTTCTTCATCTAACTTTTCATCAATTTGATTATTTTCAGCAACTTTTTCATTATTATATTCGGATGTTTGATTTTTACCATAATTACTTAACAAATCATCTACATCAACATCAGAATCAGAAATTATAGCTATCAGATCATCTACTTTTACTGTTTCTCCCTCACTAACTCCAATATGTACAAGTTTCCCATTGTAAAAAGATTCGAATTCCATTGTAGCTTTGTCCGTTTCAATTTCGGCTAAAATATCTCCCTCAGAAACATCATCACCTACTTTTTTTAACCACGTTGATATTGTACCTTCTTCCATTGTATCGCTTAGTCTTGGCATTGTAATGTACTCTACGTTTACATTGTCATTATTTAATATATCTTCTTTTACTAATGATTGATCTGAATTATCATTTTCTTTTACATCATTTTGTTCATTATTTTCCTGTTCATTTATTTGATCAACAAGATCAAGTTGAGAATTAGATCCCTCATCATTTTTGACTGCAATTAATGAGGAGATATCTTCATTTTCATCACCAATTATACAGAGTATTGAATCAACATTGGCTGCTATACCCTCTTCAATAGCAATATGAAGAAGGGTACCATCATAGAATGACTCGAACTCCATTGTAGCTTTGTCAGTTTCAATCTCAGCTAAAATGTCACCCTCCGAAACTTTATCTCCTACTTTCTTTAACCATTGAGCAACTACACCCTCCTCCATGGTGTCACTAAGTCTAGGCATTTTGATTACTTCAGCCATTTATTCAGGTTTATGTTTTAAAAAAGGGTAATCTTCTTGCTCATATACCGAATCATACATAACATTTTTTTCTGGATATGGAGATTCATCAGCAAATTTTTCGCACTCTATTACTTTTTGTTTGACCCTTGCATCAATCTCCAAAATATCATCGGGTGATGCATAATTATTTTGTATTATGATTTCTTTTACTTGACTAATTGGATCAATCTTTCTATACTCTTCAACCTCTTCTTTAGTTCTATATTTTTGGGCATCAGACATTGAATGTCCTCTGTATCTGTAAGTTTTCATTTCTAGAAGAGTTGGTCCTTTGTCAGTTCGAGCTCTATCTATTGCCTCATCAAGGGCTTCAGCAACCTTTACTGGATTCATTCCGTCAACAGGTCCACATGGCATCTCATAACCTAATCCAAGTTTCCATATATCAGTGTGATTTGAAGTTCTCTTTACAGATGTACCCATAGCATATCCATTATTTTCAACAACAAAAACTACAGGCAAGTTCCACAACATAGCTAAATTCAATGTTTCATGAAATGATCCTTGTCTGACCGCACCATCACCCATGAAACATAAAGTGACTGCTCCTCGATTGAAATACTTGTCTCCAAAGGCCATACCCGCACCAAGTGGGATTTGTCCGCCGACAATACCGTGACCCCCATGAAAACGATGCTCTTTGGAAAAAATATGCATAGATCCGCCCAAACCCATAGATGTTCCTGTAGATTTACCATAAAGCTCAGCCATAACCTTTTTTGGATCAACACCCATTCCAATTGGCATTACATGGTTTCTGTATGCTGTTATCATTCGATCTTTATCCATATTCATTACGTGGAGAGCTCCAGCAAGAACTGCCTCTTGTCCATTATATAAATGAAGAAAACCTCTAACTTTTTGTTGAATATAGACTGCAGCTAACTTATCTTCAAACTTTCTCCAAAAAAGCATTTCTTCGTACCATTTTAAATAAGTTTCTTTTGTAATTGGCTTCATAATCCAGTGCAAAGATAATTGAAATTTTCCATACGAATGGTATAAGAAATCAAGAAGAATATGAGTGATTTTAACTTATTTACAGAAAATTAAAACCAAGTGAAAGTCTTACAGTATTTTCTAATGGACTTATAACATCAGATGTTGATATTAAATATGATAAGTCAATATTTAAATTCCTTGAGGTATTAAATCCAGTTCCGATTGTAATAAATTTTCTAGAACCTTTCAACTCGTGTTCACTAAAATAGCCAGATCGTAGAAAAAAGGATTTATTAAATGAATACTCAAATCCTAAACTGTAGGTAAGTTCCTTTAATTCTTCAGCAAATCCATCTGGTGCATCTGCAAATGATTTAAAAATTCCTTGTAAGAATCCAATATCTGGCTGTCTGTATGCCACGATATCACCATTTGAATTCAATACCTCAACACTAGGAGATGGAACTAACAGTTTATTAATTTCCAATGTGACTGCTAAGCTATTGTTACTATCAAATATGAATTCAAATCCCGATCCTAATCGAAGATTGCTAGGAATAAAACTTTCTGTCCCATTATTTAACTTAGAATATTTCATTTTAGGGCCTATGTTGGAAATATTAAAACCAGCTCTAAAAATACCATCAAAATTTCTGTAAGATCTAGAGTCTGATTCGTAAAAACCAGAAATATCTACTGCAACTGAACTTGCAGCTTCGGTCTCAGAATCTACAGTCTGCAACTTAACATCAGAAAGTAAAAAACGTCCTGAAACAGCTAAGGCAAAATTTTCGTTAAGTTTTAAAGAATATGCTGCATCTAATGTAAATTCATTTGGATTTTCAATAATTGGGATGTCAAGAGGGTTTTGTAAAATATCAATATCACCTAAACTAAAATATTTTAAACTTGCGCTCCAAGAAGACCTTTCATTTGGCTTGTTGTAGTATGAGATATTAGCAAGAAAAATATCATTAACTAATTTACTTAAATAAGGTGTATAACTGAACGCAATACCTGAACTTGATTCTGAAAAAACATATTTTGATGGATTCCAATGTTGTGAAAAATTATCCATTGATGTAGCAACTCCTTGTTCACCAATCCCTGCAGCACGAGCATCAGAGGCAATCATAAGAAAAGGGACAGCAGTTGTTATTACCCTTCGTTCTTGAGAAATTCCAGATACATAAATAAATATTGTTATGAGTAAAAATTTAAACCTCATTGAAGATTTTAAAGTTAAATTGTAAATATATAAACTAATGTTACAATAAACTTATTTAGGCATGTTTATTGATAATTTTATTAAAAAACATTGAAACTTCATATATTTACAATCGAATTATGAAAAAAACCCCTCTGTTCATTCTAATATTTTCTCTAATTTTTATTATTTCTTGTAATAAGAATAGTTATAAATCAGGAAAAAATATTTCACAAGCTACAGGTTGGAATATAAATTCATCAGATGGAGGTTTTAAATTAAACAGCAAATATAAAGGTCAAATTAATGCCCCTGGGATGATATTCATTCAGGGAGGTACATTTGTTAAGGGAAATACAAAAGACAATGTTATGCATGATTGGAATAACACTCCTACGCAACAATATGTCAGATCGTTTTTCATAGACGAAACCGAAGTTACAAACGCCATGTATGTTGAGTATTTATTTTGGCTTAAAAACATGTATGGTAATGATAATAATCTTGTAGAAATTTACAAATCTGCCTTACCCGATACTCTAGTTTGGAGAAATCCACTTGGATTTAATGAGGATATGGTCAATAATTACTTAAGACACCCTGCTTTTCAAAATCACCCTGTAGTTGGAGTTAGTTGGAAACAAGCAACGAATTATGCAAAATGGAGAACTCAAAGAGTAAATGTGAGAATTCTAGCTGAAAAAGGTTATCTAAATAGAGATTCCGTTTTAAATCCAAATTCAAAACTAAACTTTAACACCAACAGATATCTGTTAGATCCTGAAAATTCACTAGGCAATAATATTGAAGAACTCATAGGTGAGAAGGCAAAAACTGAAGCTGACAGTTTTGATTTTGCAGGTATTGAAGATGGAATTTTATTACCTGCGTATAGACTTCCTACTGAAACTGAATGGGAATATGCAGCTCTTGGAATGGATGAAATGAGAAATGCAAATTTATACAGAGGAAAAAAGAAATTCCCATGGGAAGGTGAATATACAAGATCCCAAAGAAAAAAAACCTTAGGTGATCAGCTAGCAAATTACAAACTTGGAAAAGGTGATTATGGTGGTATTGCAGGATGGTCAGAAACGGGATCTGGAATTACTACATCCGTTAGATCATACCCGCCTAACAGCTTTGGTCTTTTTGGAATGGGTGGAAATGTAGCTGAGTGGGTTGCTGATGTTTATAGGCCAATAATAGATGAAGATGCAAATGACTTTAATTATTACAGAGGTAACTTATATACTAAACCAGTTATTGATGAATCTGGAAAAGTTACAGCTGTGACTAAAGAAAATCTTTCAGACCAATTTGAAAGATTACCCAATGGTAGGATAAATTTTAAAAACCTGCCAGGAGAATTAATTGAAGTGAATTTAGACTCCATTGATTTAATCCGAACCAACTACTCAAAATCTGATAACCGTGACTTTAGGGATGGGGACTCTGAATCATCAAGATTTTTCTACATGGGTCAAGATCAAAACAAACAAATGTATAATGCTCCCTCTGATAATCAATCTGATCCTAGCGATTTTAGATCATCTTTAATAAGTAATGATTCCAGGGTTTACAAAGGTGGTTCTTGGCTAGATAGGTCTTATTATTTAGATCCTGCACAAAGAAGGTTTTTCCCAGAGTATATGACTACAAATTATATTGGATTTAGATGTGCCATGTCCTACCTTGGTGAATCTAGGAATGTTTCCAAACCAAAGAAAAGATAAAAATCTTCATCATTTTATTAAGACTAATCTCATTATCTTTATTTAGTTAATGAACACCAAACAATTATATCAAAAGTTTCTAGACTGTAATTCAATAATTGATATTGATTCAAGATCAATTTCTAAGGGTTCTATTTTTTTTGCTATTAAGGGTGAAAATTTTGATGGCAACAAGTTTGCTGATGAGGCACTAAAAAAAGGATCAAAAATAGCTGTAATTGATTCTAATGAAATTAATTTTAGTAACAATAGAAATATTATAAAAGTTGATGACTCTCTAAAAGCACTTCAGAATTTGGCTTTATATCACAGAAAAAGGTTAAAATCAAAAATTTTAGCAATTACTGGTAGTAATGGCAAAACAACCTCGAAAGAACTAATACATTCTATTCTTAGCACAAGTTACAAAACTACATCAACAGAGGGTAATTTGAACAACCATATTGGTGTCCCACTAAGTTTGTTAAAAATTAAAGGCGATACTGAATTTTCTGTAATTGAGCTTGGTGCGAATAATTTTGGTGAAATTGATTTTTTAACTAAAATAGCTGAGCCAGATTATGGATACATAACAAATTTTGGTAAGGCTCATTTAGAGGGATTCAAGAATATCAGCGGTGTAGTAAGGGCTAAAACTGAACTCTATAATTGGTTAATAATAAATAACAAAATCTTGATACTAAATTATGATGATCCTGAACAAATCAAGTTTAAATCTTCAAATCATTTTTCTTTCGGATCAAAATTAGAAGCCAAATATATGTTTGAAATTATTGAAAGTGATAACGTCATAGTTAAATGCAATAATATCGTTTATGAATCTAATCTTTATGGAGACTATAATTTTTCAAATGTTTGTTCTGCTATAGCTATTGGATTAGAATTTGGTATCGATCCAAAACTTATTCGCAAAAAATTAAAAAACTTCACCTCTAAGAATAACAGATCTGAGATAATTAAAATTAATAATAAAAATGTAATTCTTGATGCATATAATGCAAATCCAACTAGTGTTGAGTTTGCAATTCATTCGTTTATAAAAAATAAAGGCACCAAAGCATTAGTTTTAGGTGACATGTTTGAGCTAGGTGAAAATTCAGAAATTGAGCACAAAAAAATAATCGATATAGCTGATGAGTTCAATATTGATAGATGTATTTTTATTGGTGAGGAGTTTTTTAAATTAAAACAAGATTCAGTTAAAAATATTTTTTTCAAGACAAAAGAAGATTTTTATGAATTTGGTGATATTATTAGAGAAGAAAATATTTTAATTAAAGGTTCAAGAGGAATGCAACTGGAAGATGTTTTAAAAAATAATATGATATGAAAGTAATTATAAAATTGATATTAATTCTATTATTTATTAGCTGTAATTCAAGCTTGGAAAAATGGAAATCATATGATGAAACTGAGGAAATTTCAAAAAATTCATCCAGTGAAAATCAAAAACTTAGATATAAAAGAATTCAATCTATCTCAACTGATAAAAATAAATTAATTGATGGCCTAGAAAATGAAATAGAAAATTTTATCAAAACAAAATATGATAAACTAAAACCAAAAATAGTTGAGAAAAGTATTCCAGAACTTCAACAAAGTGTAATTAATAAAGACTTTTCTTACTATGATCTTACATTATTTTATCTGACCAGAATTTACTTAATTGAGTTCAATGACGAAACATATCTAAATTCAATCATATCAATAAATAAAAATATTTTAGAGGAAGCAAAATCAAAAGACAATCAAGGTAATTCTGATATATATTCTGTTTTTGGAATTCCCATACTATTAAAGGATAATATAGGTTTTGAAAGTTTGCCAACAACAGCTGGTGCTCACAGTCTTCAAAACAATTATACAAAAGATGCATATGTAGTTGAAAAGTTAAAAGAAAAAGGTGCTTTAATACTGGGCAAAACAAATTTAAGTGAATGGGCAAATTATTTTTGTTCTGGATGTCCTAATGGATATACTGCCTTGGGTGGTCAAACTTTAAATCCATATGGAAGGAAGAAAATTGATACAGGTGGATCAAGTTCAGGAAGTGGGGCTGCCACAGCATCAAATTTGACAGCTGTTTCGTTAGGGTCTGAAACATCTGGATCGATTTTGTCACCCTCTTCAGCTAGTTCTTTAGTGGGAATGAAACCAACAATTGGTAATGTAAGTAGATCAGGAATAATTCCAATATCCTCAACCCTAGACACAGCTGGTCCAATGACAAAAAATATAATTGACAACATAATTGTTTATAATGCAATAAATGAATTTGACATTAATGATTCTTATTCAAAAGAAAATTTAGATATTCAGATTGATGATGTCATAAATTTTAATCCCTCCTTGCAAAAGATTGGTTATTATTCAAACTTTTATGAAAATGATATAATGTATAA
>Ga0207993_1000938_pt1 | contig 11419 bp, 10 predicted proteins | sample ETN01SmetaG_2_FD_185791 | JGI IMG/M metagenome (GOLD analysis project Ga0207993, IMG submission 185791) | Marine microbial and viral communities from oxygen minimum zone, Eastern Pacific Ocean - ETNP2014F12-01SV265 (SPAdes) (version 2) | ecosystem: Environmental > Aquatic > Marine > Oceanic ...
ATCCTAAAAACAGTAGGCATGAGTGATATGAAAATTATTCAAATATTTTTATATCTTGGTTTGATAATCTCTTTTTGGGGAATATCTATTGGAACCCTTTTAGGTTTGTTTATGTCATTTTTTATAGCCTCATCATATTTTGATGTCATTATTTCTGGTTATTTGCAATGGTATTTCATAAGTTATCTTCCTACAGACTTACGAATTGAGTGGATTATTTCAATTATATTTGGATCATTATTGATAACATCATTTGCAAGCATCTATCCCGCAAGATCAGCTTCAAAAATTATCCCAGCTAAGATATTAAGATAATGAGCTTAGTTAAATTACAAGATATTGGAAAAGATTATCAAACTGGAGAGAATGTAATTTCTCCTCTTATAAACCTTAACCTTGAAATAAATGATAACGACAGATTAATTATTTATGGAAAGTCAGGTTCTGGAAAAACTACTCTGTTAAATATTTTAAGCACTCTAGAGATTCCTTCTAATGGTTCTATGATTTTTGCAAACAAACTTATAGAATCCTTATCGGATAAAGAGCTCTCAAATTTAAGGCTAAATGATATTGGTGTAGTTTTTCAATCTCATCATCTCTTAGAAGAATTTTCTCTTCATGAGAACATCATTCTCCCAGGATCTATAGCTCATAATCTTGATAAAGATTTTGCAAATTTTCTTATTGAGAAATTAAAAATTTCTGACAGAAAAGATCACTTACCTGATCAACTATCTGGCGGAGAAAGACAGAGATGTGCAATTGCAAGAGCATTAATTAATAAACCGAAATTATTAGTCATGGATGAGCCGACAGGAGATTTAGATAGAAATACTTCTGATGAAGTCATGGAATTGATAGACGATGTATTTAATGAGATTGATATTTCTGTGGTTATTGCTACTCATGATGAAAATTTGAAATTTAAGCCAAATTCAAAATATTTACTCGAACAAGGTAAGCTCAATTTAATACAGGGCTAAGAGATAAAATTCTTCTAAAAAGGTAAAATAACCCTTTTTTTAGGCATGAAAAGCAATACTTCATATCTTGCACGTCTTTTTGGCTATGTTTCTTCAAGCATTCCTTATTTCTTGATCAGTTTTTTTGGATTTGTATTATTTGCTGCAGCTCAAGTAGGAGCAGCGGAATGGTTAAGAAGAATAGTTGATTTTATAGAAAATCCAAATCAAACAGTTCAAACAATCTTACCTCTTGCACTTATAGCAATAGCCCTAATAAGAGGAATCGGTTTTTATCTTTCAAATTTTTTTATGGCCTTTATTTCGAATAAATTAATTCACAATTTGAGAGTAGATTTATTCAAATCATTGATTTCAATGCCAGTGAGTTTTTATGATAAATCCTCCAGTGGACATTTATTATCCAGAATTACTTTTAATGTTATGCAGGTAAGTAGTGCAGTTACTGATGCAGTCAAAATTATTATAAGAGAAGGGTTGATAGTAATAGGACTATTAGGTTACTTAATTTACTTAAATTGGAAATTAACCCTGGTATTAATAATTGCAGCACCCTTGATTGGCTTCATTGTTTCTATTGCTGGGAAAAGATTAAGACGTCTTAGTAAAAAAATCCAATCTGCTATGGGTGATGTTACTCATGTTAGTTCAGAATCTATAAACGCTCATAAAGAATTAAAAATTTTCGGTAATGAAAATCTTGAAATTGATAAATTTAATGAAGCAAGCGATGCTAATAGAATTCAAAATTTGAAATTAGAATCAACAAACTCAATTGCTTCTCCACTTATTCAATTAATAATATCTCTGGCATTAGCTCTAATCACTTGGTTTGCCTTAGATCCCTCTGTAATTACATCAATGTCATCAGGAACATTTATAGCTTTTTTTGGTAGTGCAGGAATGCTAGCAAAACCTATCAGACAATTATCTTCTACTAATGTTATGTTCCAGAAAGGTATTGCAGCAGCAGAAGATATTTTTAAGCAAATTGATGAAACTCCAGAAAAAGATGATGGCTCAAAAATTATTAAGAATTCTGAAGGAAAAATAAAATTTGATAATGTCTCTCTTAAATATCCAAGTTCAGAAGAATATTCCCTCAAGAATATAAATTTTGAGTTACAAAAAGGTTCTAATTTAGCTATTGTTGGAAGCTCAGGTGCAGGAAAAAGCAGCATCATTAATCTGATCCCTAGATTTTATGATGCCACAGAGGGCGGAATTTCTATAGATGGAACAAGGATTGAAGAACTTTCTCTGGAATCATTGAGAGATCAAATTTCCTATGTAGGACAAGAGATAACTCTATTCAATGACACAATTTTTAATAATATTTTTTATGGAGATATCGATACCAGTGAAGAAGATGTCTATGAAGCTGCAAAAAAAGCGAATGCTCATCAATTCATAGAATCTTTTCCTGACGGTTATAAAACCGTTATTGGCGACAATGGAACATTATTATCCGGAGGGCAGAAACAGAGAATCGCCATTGCAAGAGCCATCTTAAAAAATTCACCTTTTTTAATATTGGATGAAGCCACCTCTGCTTTAGATTCTGAATCTGAAAGATTGATAACAGATGCGATTGCTAACTTAAAAGAAGGTAAAACTACAATTACTATTGCTCATAGACTTTCAACTGTAGAGCAAGCAGATGAAATATTAGTTCTTCAAAGTGGAGAAATAGTTGAAAGAGGTAAGCATAGCCAATTAATATTATCTGAAGGTCCTTATTTTCAACTCTATAGAAATCAATTTGATTTTGATGATGGTGCAGTAAATATTGATGCTGAATCAAATTCTAACCTCCTAGTAAATATTGATGCTTCAAAATCCTATGTTTCAAACTTAGAACAAGCATGGTACGAAAATAGTCTCTGGCCTAAACTTCTTATTCCATTTTCATGGATATACCAATTTCTCTTTAATAGACAAAAAAGATATCAAATTTCTAATTCATGGAAACCTAATCTTCTTACAATAGTTGTTGGTAACCTGACAGTTGGTGGCACAGGAAAAACTCCTATAATTATTTACCTTGCCAAATTACTTAAAAAACAAGGTCTTAAACCAGGAATAATTTCAAGAGGTTACCTGAGTAAATCAAAAACCTATCCATTGCTACTAAACTCAGAAACCCCAATTGACGAATCTGGAGATGAACCGGCTATTATGTTTAAGAATTCTCAGTGTCCAGTGGTCATCGGACCCAATAGGATACAAGCTGCTAAACATCTTATGGAAAATACAGATAGCAATGTCATTTTAAGCGATGATGGTTTGCAGCACTTTTCTCTTGGAAGAGATATAGAAATATTAATGATTGACGGAAATAGGAAGTTTGGAAACGAGCTTCTGCTTCCAGCAGGACCACTTAGAGAGCCAAAATCTAGAATTAAAACAGTCGATTTTACAATCAGCTCAAATAGAAAATGGCCTTCAGTTGCAAAATATGAAATGAAATATCGTCCTTTCAAATGGGTTCATATGAAAAGCCAGAAGGAATATGATATTTTCGACTGGCCCTTAAAAAAAGAAGTAAATGCAGTCGCAGGAATTGGAAACCCATCTAATTTTTTTAATTTATTAAAACAACTGGGTTTTGACATATCTGAATACGCTTTCCCTGATCATCATGACTTTCACAGCGTAGATTTTGAAATTATGGATAATCAACCTACTGTAATGACAGAAAAAGATGCAATAAAATGCTCATTTCTAGACCATACGAATTATTGGTATTTAAAGATAGAAGCTGAAGTTTCAGATAACTTTGAACAAGATTTCTTAGCCGAAATTAAATCTAAATGAATTATGTAGTGATCCCTGCTAGATGGTCCTCATCTAGATTACCCGGTAAACCGTTAAAGAAAATTGGTAGCAAGCCAATGATTCAATGGGTGTATGAATCTTGTAGAAAATCTGATGCCGATTTTATATTTATTGCAACAGATTCTGAGAAGATAAGAGATCAAGTTCTAGAATTTAACGGACAAGTGATTATGACTTCAGTAGATCATAAAACAGGCACAGATAGAATCCACGAAGCAATAACAAAAATAAATTGTCATGAAGAAGATTTAATAATTAACGTTCAAGGAGATGAACCATTTATATCTCATGATGATATCAATACTTTGATACACAATTACAACGATGATTTCGAAATGGCAACCTTATACAAAGAACTTAAAAAAGAAGATATAGATGATACTAATACAGTGAAAATTAGTGTGACTGACAATATTGCAACTTCATTTTCAAGAGACTTCAAATCATCAGATTCTATTTATCATCATCTTGGAATATATGCTTATAGATGTGAATTTTTAAAAAAATTCGTTCACTATGAGCAATCTGAAAACGAGATTCGAGAAAGTTTAGAACAATTGAGAGCTCTAGATAACGGTCATCAGATTAAAGCATTTAAATCATCTTCTACGAGCAGCTTTGGAATAGATACTGAAGAAGATTTGATTAGAGCTAATGAAATTATCAAATAAAATAAAAAAATCCTTTAGCTTAAAAGAAAATAATCTTTTAAAAATTGATTCTACTGCAAAGTTTTTTATAGAAATCTTTGATTTTGAAGACTTAAAAAATATTCAGAATTTTACCTCATCAAAAAAAATTAATTTTTGTATCCTTGGAGAGGGATCCAACGTTGTTCTGCCTAATTTGCTTAACAAGTTTGTAATAAAAATTTCATTTAATGAAATATTAATCGAGGATAATTTAATTACAGTTGGAGCGGGTAAAAATTGGGATGACTTTGTGCTTTGGTCCTTAGAAAACGGTTATTGCGGATTAGAGAATTTATCAGGCATACCTGGAAGCATTGGAGCTGCACCTATTCAGAATATAGGAGCTTATGGGAGCGAAGTATCTGATTTTATTGATGAAGTCATTTGTTTTGATATGGAATCAAACAACTTTGTTTGCTTTACTAATAATGATTGCAAATTTTCATACAGAAAAAGCATATTTCAAGATAAAGACTCTCTAATAGTCATAAAAGTTAAATTTAAATTAACTAAAGATTTTCAACCCAACTTGGAGTATGAAGATTTAAACTTTTTAAAAGCAGAAGAGATTACTCCGCTTATCATCAGAAAACATATCCTAAAAATAAGAAAAGCTAAAATATCAGATCCACAAGAACATCCAAATGTTGGCAGCTTTTTTAAAAATCCTATTATCTCATTGGATGAATTGGAAAAAATAAAACAAATTCTTCCAAGGATTAAATTTTATTCATACATTGATAATAAAGTAAAAATATCAGCAGCTTTTTTAATTGAATCTCTAAACCTAAAAGGTTTTGCATTGAATAATGCAAGAGTGTCTGAAAAACACTCGCTAGTGCTAGAAAATAAGTCTGAGAAATCGGAGGATATTCTTGATCTTGCTTCGTATATACAGGCCTCTGTGTTGGAGAATTACAACATTAATTTAGAAATAGAACCCCAGATATTTTGACTGAATTTCTTTTAATTGCTTCCATTCATCTTGTAGCGGTTATAAGTCCTGGACCTGATTTTGCTGTTGTACTGAGACAATCTCTATCATCTACAAGGAGAGCATCTATTTTTACTGCTTTAGGTATTGCTACCAGTGAATTTTTTCATTGTCTGTATTCTATTTTTGGAATGGAATTAATCATGAGATATCAGGAAAATATATTTCTTGTTCTTAAACCCATAGCCATTTTATATCTAATGTATTTGGGAATTTCTTCTTTATTTACTAACCGACCATCTGAAACAGTAACACAATCAAGTTCTAAAAATTTCACCCTTGGATTTATGACAAATCTTCTTAATCTTCAGGCAAGTACATTTACTGTTACCTTATTTTTTGCAATTGTGAGTATCGATACTCCTTTAAGTATTCTAATTCTTTATGCTGTGTTTATAGCAGTTAGCACTTTTATGTGGTTTGCATTTTTGTCTTTTTTACTTACAAGTAAAGGATTTTTATATAAATTTAATAATTTCATTCCATGGATATACAAATTTACTGGTATCGTTTTTATAATTAGTTCTTTTTATTTATTTACTTTGTAATGGAATCTGGCACAAAAACATCTGCTCAACTATTTAGTGATATCTTAAAGCTTCAAAATGAAGGTTCACTTCCTCCCGTAGATGATTGGAACCCTCCTTTATGTGAAAACGTTCAGATGAAAATATCCAGAGATGGAAAATGGTATTTTATGGATTCTCCTATAGGCCGCGAAAAAATGGTTAGTTTATTTAGTACAGTTCTTAGATTCGATGATGATGGAAATTACTACCTTGTTACCCCAGTAGAAAAAATTAGGATTGAAGTTGAAGATAAGCCCTTTGTTATCGTTACCTACCAAAAAGAAATTAAAAACGATAAAGAAGTGTTTTTGTTCAAGACCAATGTTGGCGATATTGTACTTTTAGATACTCTAGATAAGTTAAGAGTTGAAATTGATAAAGATACACAAGAACCTTCTCCATATTTAAAGGTAAGAAAAAACTTAGAAGGGCTGATCAGTAGAAATGTTTTTTATCAATTAGTAGACGAATCCTACGAGAGGGATAAAGAATTATTTATTAAAAGTAACGAAAAGGAATTTTCGCTTGGAAAATTGGACTGACTACATATTTGGATAGTTAGGACCACCCATACCTTCTGGGGTTATCCAAACTATATTTTGGCTAGGGTCTTTGATATCACAAGTTTTACAATGAACACAATTCTGAGCATTAATTTGAAATTTGTGTTCTCCGTCTTTCTCTACAACCTCATAGACACCAGCTGGACAGTATCTTTGAGCCGGCTCATCATAAGTCGGTAGATTTACATTTATCGGAATAGAAGAATCTTTAAGAGTTAAGTGACAAGGTTGATCTTCTTCATGATTGGTATTTGAAAGAAAAACAGAAGATAGTTTATCAAAGCTAATTTTTCCATCGGGTTTTGGATAATCAATTTTTTCACACTCACTTGCTTTTTTCATACATGCATAGTCAGGTGTTTTATGAGTCAATGTGAATGGATAACGACCTCTAAATAAGAATTGCTCGATAGCCATTAAAATTCCTCCAATCCACGTTCCATATTTATGGAGAAGAGGCGTCATATTTCTTGATTTATATAAATCAGTTTGTATCCAAGATGAATCAAATTTTTCTTCATAGGACTCTAAATCAGCATCTAGATTATTATTTTGAACTGCATCAAATACTGTCTCTGCAGCAAGCATTCCAGACTTCATTGCTGTGTGAGTTCCTTTAATCTTGGTGAAAACCAGTGTTCCAGCATTATCACCGACAATAAGTCCACCAGGAAAAGTCATTTTTGGTCTAGATTGATAACCTCCTTTGATGAGTGCTCTAGCTCCATAAGCTACTCTTGTTCCATTCTCCAGGATCTTTTTTATATCTTTATGCTGTTTCCATTGCTGGAATTCATCAAAGGGACTTAAATGTGGATTTGAATAATCGAGTGGAACAACTAGGCCTATGTAGACTTGATTATTCTCTCCATGATAAAAATATGAACCAGCTTTTGATTTACTCGGCCAACCAAAAGTATGCATCACGGTACCTTCTGAATGTACTTCAGCTGGGACATCCCATACTTCTTTGAATCCAATACCGTAATGTTGAGGGTCTTTATCTTTATCTAACTCATATTTTGCAATAAGTTTTTTCCCTAAGTGACCTCTACATCCTTCTGCAAATATTGTGTACTTAGCTCTTAATTCCATAGAGGGTTGGTAAGAAGCTTTTTTCTCACCGTCTTTAGAAATTCCCATTTCACCGGTAAGAATTCCTTTGACAACATCGTTTTCTAAGATCACATCCGCAGCTGTAAATCCTGGAAAGATCTCTACTCCTAAATTTTCTGCCTGAGTTCCAAGCCATCTACATAAGTTAGCCAGACTCATTACATAGTTGCCATGATTATTAAAATTAGGCATTAAAAAAGAGGGAAAAGGAATGTTGAACGATAAATTTTCGTTAATCAGGAATTTCACAACATCTTTTGTTGCTGGGGAATTTAAAGGAGCTCCTTTTTCTTTCCAATCAGGAATAAGTTCATCAAGAGCTCTTGGCTCAAAACAGTTTCCAGACAATATGTGTGCTCCTATTTCAGAGCCTTTTTCAATGAGACATACGCTTAATTCTGCATTTTTTTCAGCAGCTAATTGTTTTAACTTAATTGCAGTGGATAGGCCAGACGGACCGCCACCCACAACAACGACATCATATTCCATGACGTCTCTTTCAACTTGATTTTCTTCCATACCTACAAATCTATGAGAGTATTCTAAAGACTTACTTTCAAGTAGCAAATCCTTTAGAATATGTAGTTCTTGTAATATTCCGCCTTAACACTATATAAAAATTATGAAAATTTTAGTTCCAATAAAGAGAGTTGTTGATTACAACGTTAAAGTTAGGCCAAAAGCTGATGAATCGGGCGTTGACTTAAATAATGTAAAAATGGCTATTAATCCATTTTGCGAGATTGCAGTTGAAGAAGCTGTCAGATTAAAAGAGGGAGGCACTGCTACTGAGATAATTGCTGTGACAGTAGGGTCTTCAGCTTCTCAAGAACAATTAAGAACTGCCTTAGCCCTCGGTGCCGACAGAGCTATTTTGGTAGAAACTGACATTGAGGTTGAACCTTTAGCTATTGCAAAACTTTTAAAAGGAGTTGTTGAAAAAGAGTCTCCTGACTTAGTAATACTGGGTAAGCAAGCTATAGATGGTGATAATAACCAAACCTCTCAAATGTTGGCAGCACTTACTGGGTTCGCTCAAGCAACATTTGCCTCTGAATTAAAAATTGAAGGAGAAAAGGCTGTTGTAACGAGAGAAGTTGATGGTGGTTTGCAAACAATATCTGTCAATCTTCCTTGTATAGTATCTACAGATTTAAGGTTAAACGAACCAAGATATGCTTCTTTACCGAATATTATGAAGGCAAAGCAAAAACCTCTCGATGTAATAGAGGCTGGATCTTTAGGAGTAGATATTGAGCCAAGGAATAAAACTTTAAAAGTTTCTCCTCCTCCAGTTAGAGAAGCTGGAATTATTGTAGAAACTGTAGATGATTTAGTAGATAAACTTAAAAATGAAGCAAAGGTAATAACATGAGCATACTTGTAATAGCTGAACACGATAACGAAGAAATAAAAGCATCAACTAATAATGTTGTAACTGCTGCAACTAATCTGGAAGGGGATATTCACGTTCTTGTTGCCGGATCAAATTGTTCTGGGGCAAAAGATCAAGCTGCAAAGATATCCGGAGTAGCAAAGGTATTAGTAGCAGATTCTCCAGAATACGAACATTGTCTCGCTGAGAATATTGCAGACTTAATTGTTGCAATTTCTGCTGACTATAGTCACATCCTTTCCCCAGCAACAACTAATGGTAAAAATTACATGCCAAGAGTTTCCGCTCTTTTGGATGTTGCTCAAATATCTGATATCACCGCAATTGAGTCTAGCGATACTTTCGAAAGACCAATTTATGCTGGAAATTGTATTGCGACCGTTCAAAACAGTGATTCAAAGAAAGTTATCACTGTTAGAACAACTGCTTTTGATGCTGCACAAAATGATGGAAGTGCTGAGGTTGTTGATCTTCAAGAAAGCCATAACCTTGGAATATCAGAGTTCATAAAAGAAGAAATTGCAGAGTCAGATAGACCTGAATTAACTTCAGCAGATGTAATTATTTCTGGTGGCAGAGGCATGCAAAATGGAGATAATTTTAAAATTCTGGAATCTGTAGCTGATAAATTAGGAGCTGCTATAGGCGCTTCAAGAGCAGCAGTAGATTCTGGTTTTGTTCCGAATGATTACCAAGTAGGACAAACAGGAAAAATTGTTGCACCAAACCTATACATTGCCGTTGGAATATCAGGAGCTATTCAACATTTAGCAGGAATGAAGGATAGTAAAGTTATAGTAGCGATTAATAAAGATGAGGATGCACCTATATTTCAAGTAGCAGATTATGGTCTGGTTGCTGACTTATTTACTGCTGTCCCTGAACTTGATGCAAAACTTTAATGTCAAATATTGTTGAAATCACAGAGGGCGCAGAAGAATATTTAGGTAATCTTTTAAAAGATTCTGAAGAAAAAGACACGAACATAAGAATCTTTGTTTCTGACGCTGGTTCAAATAGGGCAGAAACATGCATAGTTTATTGTAAACCAGGCGAACAAGATCCAACTGATTTTTCTCAAACCTATAAATCATTTAACGTTTTTCTAGATGAGAAAAGTCTTCCATACCTAGAGGATGCCAAAGTTGATTACCATCCAGATAAATTTGGAGGTCAACTGACAATTAGAGCACCGAAATCAAAAACTCCATTTTTATCGGATGAAAGCTCCATTGAAGATAAGATTAATTTTTATTTGCATAGTGAAATTAATCCTGCATTAGCATCGCATGGAGGAGAGGTAAGTCTGGTTGAAGTTCTTGAAGACAATAAAGCGGTTCTTCAATTTGGTGGCGGTTGTCAGGGTTGCAGTATGATAGACGTCACACTAAAAGATGGCGTTGAAAAAACTCTTATAGAAAATGTTCCTGAAATTACCGGAATTATAGATTCAACCGATCATTCACATACAGAAAACGCTTATTTTAAATAATCATGCCTGAAAAGAACGTCTCATATGTTTTCAATGACACTGAGACAACAGGTTTAAACATTAACTTTTCTCAAATTATTCAAATTGGCTCAATTTTAACGTCTGAAAATTTTGATCAAATCGATACTATTGATGATGAATGTCAAATTTTGCCATGGATAGTTCCAGATCCTGGAGCATATTTCACTCATAAAAAGATTTCTACCCTCAATTCAAATTGCAACAAGACTCATTACGATCTGATAAAAGAGATTCACTCAACTTGGCAGCAATGGGCTGATTCATCGAATTTAGTTCACATAACTTATAACGGTCACAAGTTTGATGAGGAATTGCTCAGACGACAATTCTATTGGTATTTATTGGATCCATATATAACTAATACTAATAATAACGGTAGAGCAGATATGTATGTATTGTTTCAGTTATTAGCAAACTTTTATTCTGATGAAATTAAAACAGGTAAAAATGAAAATGGTGATTTAAGCCTCAAACTGAGTGATTTAGCAGAAGCAAATGGTATTTCTGCTGAAGGAGCACATGATGCTTTAGAAGACTGTATCTTGATGGTTGAACTTGGAAAAATTATTAAGGATAAGGCTCCCGAAGCATGGAAAATTTTCATTCAAGGTTCATCTAAAAAAGGAAACTTAGATATATTAAGATCAGAAAAATTCTGCCTATTAGGTGAGGTGATACGCAGAAATAAATACGTTTATCCTATCTACCCATGCGGACAAAATAATTCGAATCAAAATCAAATAATTGTTTGT
>Ga0207993_1000944_pt1 | contig 11393 bp, 20 predicted proteins | sample ETN01SmetaG_2_FD_185791 | JGI IMG/M metagenome (GOLD analysis project Ga0207993, IMG submission 185791) | Marine microbial and viral communities from oxygen minimum zone, Eastern Pacific Ocean - ETNP2014F12-01SV265 (SPAdes) (version 2) | ecosystem: Environmental > Aquatic > Marine > Oceanic ...
CAGCATGGGATGATCTCTGTATATGGCATTACATCCATATATTATTCCGTTGCCTTTTAATTTTTCTATTGGATATATGTTTCTTGATTCACCGTTGCCTATTATGAATGCTGTATCCATTAGATACCAAACGATTCTCCACAGCCGCAACCTGATGTTGCATTTGGATTTTCAACAGTAAACTGTGAGCCAAATAATTCTTCTTTCCAATCTATTGTGGTACCTGAAACATACAGTAAAGATATTTCGTCAACAACAAACCTACCGCCTTCCCATTCGACTGTTGCATCGTCTTTGCTTACTTCTTCTTTGGTTTTGATTAGTTGCCAATCATATTTGAACCCGGCACAACCTCCACCCAATACTGCTAGACCCACAGCATAGTTGCCTGGATTTTTCTCTAGCATTTTAGTCATTTGATTCTTTGCTTCGTCTGTTAGTTTGAATACTGTCATATCCATATTTACCTACTTTTATCACCCATGTTCGCAACTCCGATTGCCAACCAAAAACGTGTTGCGTCTGTTTTCTTTTCAAAACTCATATAACTGTTTTGATCTTCCCAGTGGTTTTGTGGATTTACAATCTCTCCTGCTGGTTCGAACCACCACCCCCATTTGCCTTTACAATTTATTTGACACCACTCTATGCAGTCACCCATTATGCCATTTGAATTCATATCAATATTGTGTTCAAACTGCATCATATAACCACAACCTTCAGGTATGTCTGACAGTTTAGGATTAATTTTTTTAATTGCGACTTTGCCAAATTTCTTACTCATAATATCCCATTTTTTGTAGCAAGTTTTTATTTGCAAAAAGAGGTCCAAGATTGTACCTGTTTTGTTGATCGTTAAACTCACTAAAAAATCTTTTACTATTCATTCTGCCAATGTCAGTGTATGGTGTGCCTTCTGCAAAATGCACAACTTTAGTAGGAGTTAGTCCAAGATTTTTACACCAATGTTTTTGTTCACTTTCATATATTTTGACCATGTAATCAACATCAAATTGTTGCATACATTCTAAGCCGATACCTGTTGCTAGTCTATTGGCAACATTCTCGTCATTTGCTATTTGCATAGGATCATATATCTTTTCTTTGGTCATCCTTAGAGCAACTCTGGCATTAGCAATAGGAAATGTTTTGCTCAAACTAAAACTTATCGATTCAATGCAAGAGGGAGTAAGATCAATCTGCACATTATCAAATGTTGTATTGGGGAGGTATATGAAATCTAGCATGACAGGTACGCCAAGTTTTTCACATTGTTCGATTAGTTCTTTTTGTTGTGGATGTTCGTCGCCTAGTCTTGCGAACGGAAAACTTAATATTACAACATCGTTGGCTTTGATATCATCTTCATCGATGTATGCCCATTCCATTCCTAATTTTTTCCAACATTCCATATGCCACCAATACTCACCTTTGAAAACTCTAAATCTACGTTCTCTGTGTTTGATATAAAAATTTATAAAAGTTTCTTGAGAACCTTGTGCAAAACAACTATGTTTGAATTCGTCTATGCCTTTAAACTGAAACCTAGGACATTTTTTAAACCATGATGGAAAGTATTCCTCAAATCTTTTTACAATCCAAGGGTCTAATAGATATTTGTTAAGTTGAACATTTTTTGTAAATTCTATTAAATTTTTATCTTTAATGCAGTTACCACTGGAATAGACGCTCCAAGTTTTTGAACGTATCTCATTAAAATCATCACTGACAGGAATATTCCATATGTATTCTCCTGGAATATCTAACTTGTTCTGTACTGATGCTGTCATCAGTGCCCAAGCAATCTCTGTTATCTTGTCTGTATTTTGTTTAATTTCTGACATACTTTCTCGTAAAAATTATAATCTGTTTCCCAAGTTGGATCATTGTTATTTTTGTTGTGATTGGTCTTCAAGAACCATTTTAATATAGGTGAATCAAATTTAAGTTCCCAATACCCTTTTGGGCCAAAAAACAAACACGAATCAATTACATTATCTCCGGCAACATATTTGCTTTGCCATATTAAATGTTTTAAATCAATCCCGTCTATTATGATTTGTTCTAATTCAAAGTTTAAATCTTGTACAATTTGCTGTTGATCGTTTAATATGGTATCTTTGCCTTGTTTATTTTCAAAATAGATTCTAAGGACATTATTGTCTTGTGTATTTGTGTCTAGTGTTATGTGCTCTTTAACCTCATCAGAATAAACGTCATTTCCATTGAGTTCTATTCTGCAAATAGGTTTTTTATTATTGACTGAATTTATGTTTTTAAATTTGAATACGAAACTCATTCCATATTATAGAAGGTCTACTTCCAATTGTCAATTACGAATGGATCTGCACATTCCATTGGGTTTGGTTTTCCATGAAATACAGCAACCTTATTACCTTTTTGTATGGTAACTGGAGTTCGAAAGAAACTTTTACCGTCTTTGGTCAAAAGTTTTGTATCTTTCAATCCAATCATTTCCCATTTGTATGATCTAATCCACTCGTCCGGCCAATGAGTAATTTCACCTTTTGCTTTTTTTGATATCCAATCCTGATCTCCATGATTTTGTTGCATTACTGCACCTGGATTTTCCACAAACTTTGTCCATAGGTAATTCATTGTACCTGCCTCCCATTTCATACAACTGGAATTTGAAAGTGTCCAATCTGGTACTCTGCATCTATTGAAGTCTCTAATAATATTAAACTTGCCTGGATGTGTAAAAAGACAATCTATATTATCAAATATAACAACATCGAGATCAAAAAATAATATGTTGCCTTTCAATGGCATATCGGGCGAAAACATCCATAACTTGCTCCACCATGATTTAATCCATGCGTCAGTAGGCAATTTAATAACATTTATTTCTGAATCTAATCCTGTGGGATCATCTGTGAGACAATGAAATTGAAAAGGTACTGTGGTGTGCCTCTTAACCATACTGTTGAGAACATTGGCATATTGTGAAACATACTTGTTCCCCCATTTAACGCATACTACGTGATTCATAACCTTTTTTCAAACCTTCCATTTGTATCTGTTTCCAGTCTTCGCTGTCGAGTGTGTAAGGAAAAGCATTTTGTATTCCAGTATCTCTGATAGCAATATTTTTTATATTTAAATTATTTTTCATCTCATCATATATGGCACTGAATGAACGATTTTGGAATGATGTTTCTAAATCAACCTGCCCAATTTTGATATATCCCAATGATAATTTTGGGTCTTCCCAATCATAATTGTTTTCCTTCAGCCAAGATCTAAATCCATTTATTTCTTCTTTTTTGAATTCATGTTTGTCCTCTGTGATTGTGTTGCCCCATTCTATATCGAACTCGCCACTGTAATATTTTTGATGATTGATCTCTGAGCATAATGCCTCAGTCATCTTGGGTGCGTGTTCATCTCTGAATACCTCGAATAATGTTTTTCCTACTTGTGACCAATGCAGGTACACACCTCCAAGTTCCCTATCATATCTGTTTTGTTTAAACAATTCATAATCTTGTTCATGCAAATCGTATCTAGGAGCATTCAAAAAAGTTGTAATCTGAGAAGGTCTCACCCAGTCTGGATCAACAATACTTTTTCTGTAGGATAATACCCAACTTTCTATTTCATGACATATATTGTTGAGTTGCCTAATGGCATACTTTGTTTCAGGATCTGCCTGTTTGTAATATTCAGATATTTGCCATGCAGTACCTTGTAGTTCTTCAAAATATCTGTGCAGTAAATTACAGGCCTCGTGTTTTAATCTTAGACCCGGCTTTGCCATTTCGTTGCCGTCCGGGCAAAGACCTGTTTTTAAGTTTGCTGAATATTGAAAGTCATCTGCGTTGAAAGGATGAATATGTTCGTATGCAGGTTGGAACGAAAATGAATTAATTTGTTCGATGTGGGTGTTTAGTTCTCCACACAGATAGTTTAAATCTCTGCTAGAACTTGCCCAACCTAAAAAACAAAAATTTTTTTCTAATATTCTTTTTTCTGTTAAATTATCTTGGAGTGCCTCTAGGAATCTATGTCCTAAGGGTGTGTCGTAAATATCAATTTTTACTTTTTTATTATCGTAATCTATTAGGATTTTATTTGTTAGTGTAGATGGCACTGTTGGCTCCGTGTTCTGCACATTCAACTTCTACACAATAACATCTATTATCTGTTGCTTCTCTTATCAGTTTGTCTGCAAAGTTAAAGGCGTGTTCGGCAAATTTTTCTGCCCCTACACCATCGAAAGTAACAATGTCTACAAGATCTAATTTTTCTAGTTCTCTGAATTTCTCTAAATGCGGATCATTTATGTCCAATGCTGTTTTGTGATCAAAGTGATCCTCTAGCCATTTTTTCAAAGGTTTCAATCCACCAAAGTCAACTGCCCAATTTTTATTGTCTAATTTATCGCAACCAAATGTAAATTTAAACTGCAAACTGTATCCATGCAACAGATGACAGTGAGAATGATCTGCATTAGGCTGTCTAAACACACAGGCAAGTCCTATGTTGTGTCCATAAGTTTTTGTTGAAAAATATTTTGCCATTAATGTAATCTCTTGTTGATATCGTTCATGTCCAGTCCTAACTCAGCACCTTTTTCTCTGATAGTGTCTGTAAGTTCGTTTGGAATATTTAATTCTCCATCGATGATTGATTTTAAGAAGTGGATCAATACTGTAAATTCAGGTCTCTGAGTTACTGTTTCTGGATCTACTCCATGCTTTTGCATTCCATCTAGCATCGCTTCCGTTGTATCGATCAATGCTTTAATGCTTTTGCTGTGCTTATCAAAATGTGTCATTATGTAATAATCTTTGGCTTGGTAGGTTCAATTACTTTAGAAAAAATTCTTTTGTATTCACCCTCAATTTTCTCATTGATAAATGCAACAGATATAATATGTGCTTTTGATATATCAATTTTTTTGTCTTGTTGGGCGGTAGAGAAAAATGTACCGAATGCAAGACCCTGCGGACCATTCATTAATACAAGTGCTTTCTCAATACTAATGTATGAGTCAGTGGCGCCTTTATAATTTGCAATAACTTCTTCTCCTGAAGCCAATTTAAGAGTGATAAGATCTCCATCTTTGTATTTTTCAAACATAACACTATTATAAAGATTATTTAGACTTTGTCAACTGCTTATTAATAAACTTGGCCATGCCATCGTAAGTTTCTTGGAACACGTTTCCATGTTGCGACCACTCCTTAGGCATCTCCCAACGATCAGAATTTACCACAATCCATCTTGTGTCTGGATCTGAATAACCCATTAACTTGTGAAATTGGTATATCCAATATGAGGGATCCACAGGTTTTTTGATGTATGTGTAACCCTGTGACCCATGGTACATATTGTTGACCTTATCTTTTTCAATTGGGTGCAAATCAAAACCCAACATGAATATTGCTTTGGGTTTGAAAGTTAATCCAACAACACCTGCGTGTGGACCTGCTCCCCAATGGAACGAGTCGTCCTGTCTTTTATCACCTGCATAAGGCAAGTCTGGTAATTTTTTTACATTTGGCCACATGGCAAATTGGTCTGACCATCTATCCCTGGTGTATATTGTTGTGCCTTTACCGACTGCATTTACCGCCTGTTGACACATGGGTTTATCTGCACATATCAAATATTCTGTGACAAAATCTCTGTAAATTGCATTACAGCCAATCACTGTCGAAAACAATTTTAATGGTGAAATGTCAAAACCTCTTCTAGATTCGCCATTGCCTATTATAGAAACATACTTGGTCATAATGCTATTTAATCACCCTTTTAAACTGCTTTAGAGCAACGTACAGCGGTGGTAAAGGTGTATCTGCAATAGTTGTATATCTCACTCATTATCGGCGATTAAACCCCATACAGTACGATATTGATCCCATGCTTTTTTGAGTGCTGGATACTTTCTTCTCAACTCAATAGCATCTGGTCCTATCATTTCTTCTTCATCTCTGCCGGTATCTATGTCTTTTGCCAGTTGAGATTGTGATACCAATTTACCACGTGAGCCATCTCTGTTTTGCTCGTATACAGTTTCACCACCATCTGGTGAAACAAAAATTTTTCCTCTGATCTCTCTCTTTTTACGTTTTTTCATATCTGCCTTTGGGGTCGAGTCCCCTCTCGCTTTCCCGACCCCATTCCAACTGAACCCTAGCCCGTTGAAACTTGTAATTCACTAATAATGCTCATTGTGATCCGCACCTGGATGAGCCCATCTCATACCACCTGTGTGTTCAGCATCATTTTCATGTCTTGGAATGAAATGTATGTGCGGCCACATTATAGTTTGACCTGCACAAAGACCTATATTCATTCCAATGTTGAATCCTTTCATCTTTCCTTCTTTGATCCATTCCTTGCCACAATAGTAGGCCAGTTCATAACACTTTCCTATCGCATAAGCATTGTCTTGCTTTGGTATAAAAAGTGTGTGACCTGGAACACATGGATATTTGTCCTTGAACACGGCTGTATCGTCATTTTCAAATATAGGAGTGTCGTTTCCCATCCACGTGGATTCTTCAAATTTGTTTATCTGTTCAAAAGGTTTTTTGTAAATGGACATTGTTTTTCTATATTGTAATAGAAAACAATTTAGTGTGCAACCTTAATTTCTGGTAATTGAATAATGTTTGTAGACTTGTTGAACTTTCCTTGCTTGGAAATAACAGTCCTCTAATGCGTTGTGTAATCCTGTCCTTTTTTCATTTGGATCACGTGGTACAAGGCTGAACAGTGTTCGTGAATCTCGTATTTGCCAGTAGTTCCATGGCACAGGTGTTTTCATTTGTGCATAAAAATCTTGCAGTATAGCATAATCAAATAATGGTCCTTGGCACCAAAAAACATCTACACCCACACACCATTTGTTTAATTGTTTTATGAAATATTTTAGATCAATCCTATCATGATCTCCCAATGCTTCTTCACGCACATCTTCTGCTTGTTGTCCCCACCATTCCACAGTGTCTGGGTCTATATCTCTGCCCATGGCACTTTGAGAATCTACATCAATCCTATGGTATAAACCTTGCGAAGGTTCTATGTTGTTGTATGGATTAAATTTGACCCCACCTATTGTTAAAATCGCGGCGTTAGGCTTTGTAGACAGAGTTTCCAGATCTATCATTGCGTGAATCATATGTACATTATACTACAATTTAGGTAAATGTCAACTAGGCGTCTATGCCTGATGCTTCTGGGTCTGGTCTAGAAAGTGTTGGTTTATTACCATCTTCAAGCCATTCTTCAAATATTGCCAATTGATCTTTGTTCCAGCAGTGTATCTCCCCTGATGATTGAGGATACATCTGTCTCATCATTTCTGTGGTCTGGAGTGCCGTTACGTAGCAATTATCATAACTCTCAAAATATGTGTTGGGATCGAATACTGCTTCACAGTCTGTGCCGAAGCATATTATCATTACCATTATGAATTTCATATAATTTTATTTAAACCTTTGTGATATTGAATTATACGACTACTTCTTTTTCTTGCTAACTGTTCTCACCTTGGCCTGTAGTCGTATTAGGTCATTGTCTAGCATACGCACCCTATCAATCAGTTTAATGAGTGTTGCTGAGGTAGAACTCAACTTTGGAGTAATCTCGGTTGTGATATACTTCCAAAGGAACCATATGAAATACGCAAGGAAGAACACAGCGACAGTGGGAAATCCATAGTCCTGTACAATAGTTGTGAATGTTGTTATATCCATTAGTCTTTCCTCGCATCTGTTTTGCCATCTGCTCTGGCCACTCTGTCTGTGTCCACAGGTATGCCCAGTTGCTCTGACACTTCTTGATCAATTTTTAGGATGTCGTTGTTCATTGTTTTTACCCTGTTGTCCAATTGTGAAATAACACTTTCAATGAATTTTATTGAATTTACAATGCCGTTCAATATGTATTTGATAATGAACAGTATGAAAACACCCATTCCCACAGTCGCGGCAATTGGTAATCCTAATTCTGCTACTAAACTAAAAAATTGATTCATTATGTGTGTATTTAACTTCCGATAGTATACACTTTAATTTCTTCTGTCTTGCCCTTCACAGTGATGCTGTCGATGTATTCAAATGGGTAAACAGTTTCAATTGAATGCCTAGTGTCCTCACCTATTACGATAGTTTTGCCTAATGTTTTGGATGAACTTTCTAATCTACTTGCAAGGTTCACGGCATCACCTATCACGGAGTAATCAAACCTCTGCTCAGAACCCATATTACCAACAAGTGCTTCACCTGTGTTGATTCCTATTCCTATGTTTATCTGTGGCAGTCCTTCTGCTTGGAGATTCATATTTAATTCTGCTAATTCAACTTCCATTTCCAGGGCAGTCTTGACAGCAAGTTCTCTGTGTTTTCTATTTTCAATAGGTGCATTCCAGAATGCCATTATGCAATCACCCATGAACTTGTCTATGGTTCCGCCATTGGCAATGATAACATCTGTCATACGTGTGAGAAATCTGTTTATAAGTTTTGTAAGTCCTTCTGGATTGCCTTTGTACTTCTCACTGATTGGAGTAAATCCTCTGATGTCTGAAAACAAGAAAGTCATTTCTCTTGTCTCACCACCCAGTTTCAACAGTGATGGATCTTTCTGTAGTTTCTTGACCATACCAGGATCTAGATAATGCTCAAATTGTTTTTTGATCTGTTTACGTAATCTACTTTGCGTTGCGAAATTGTTGTATGTGCTGTGTGACCAAATCAAAAATATAAACAGCACTGCGAATGATGGATCGACCAAAAAGCCTTTGTTGGCATAGGCCATAAATGATGCATAACTTATTCCACCAGTCACAAATAAAAGCAAAGGCACAGAAAACAAAACAGACACCCTAGGAATTAAAATTATCATCAATAATCCTAGCAGACCCATAAACACAATTTCGTATGCATCTGCTTGTGGTATCCTTAATAAATGTTTGCCGGTCAATAATGTGTCTAGTGCTTGGGCACTTATCATTTGATCAGTTGTTAATCCATGTGGTGTGTATTTCAACACACTCAAACCTGCCGCATCCATACCTATGATCACTATCCTGCCTTTTATTTTGTTTTCATTGAAATTATCTGAAAATATCTCACTAGCAGACATCTGTATATATTTTTCTGGATCAGCATAGTTGATATACATCTCTGCATTGTGGTTAACAGGTATTCCTGATTTTTTGCTTACAAGCACTTCGTCTATTCCGTGTTCCTTTGCGATAACTTTTATCCTCTTGGAACCGTTTAACAATCTTACATTTTCCAAAAGCATACTAGGATATATCTTTCCATTTATTCGTATAAGCACAGGCATCTTACGTACCACGGCATCGGGTTCTGGAGAAGTCACATTGACACCCATACCTGCCACACCAGCACTAATTTTTTGTGTTGGGGAAACAATGCCCTCAAATTCGTAGAGCCATGGTTTTACATTTCCTTTTTCAATTATTGGTGTTGTGCTTGGAAGTTGTACACCTGGTTCATTCTTTACACTCATTAAAATTACTGCACGTCCGGATTCTTTTAATACAGTAGAAAATACAGCGTCGGTATCTAACAAGACGCCTCCTAGTTGTTCCCTTAATTCATTTGACATCGGCATACTTTTTAGATATTCAACACCGCTCATTCTGTCTGGTTCTGCAAACAACACATTATAATTGATCAATATTGCGCCGGCATCACCTATCTTTGCGTGTAGCATTGCCATTATGTGCCGAGGCCATGGCCATTGTCCATACGTTTTTAGATCCTGTTCAGTGATGTTGACCACAGTGACTGAATCACTGATAATTTCTCTAGGATGTATCTGTTGAAAATAGTCCCAGGTTTTGTATCTCAAAGTTTTTACTGTGTCGCCGTTGTCTATCCTAACGCCTAACAATACAGCGGCTACGATTATCACCATCCATATGCTTGTTAATATCCTCATCCTAGTTCTTTCCATCCTTCTAATATACCAGTTGTAAAAGCAATTACTAAAAGCAATCCAACTAAGATGGCAGGACTCAACAACCACAGGTACCAATAGTAACGGAATATGTTCTGTCCTTTTTGTAATCTAATTTTTCTGTTGTCGATAAACCAATGCACAATTCTTTTTATGAAATTTTTGACGTGTTGGTTTATGAACTTTGCCAACAGCCAACGTATCACTCTCATAACGATCAGTATGGGAGAACTTAACACGTCAAACACTATTAAGAACACGTCTACACTGAAGTCGACTATGTTGTCGGCAGTCATGGCCTTACGCCATCTTTCCTTGATTGTTAATTTTTTATCGCTCATCCGCCTCCAAATCCTGTCCAGTTCCATGGATCTTTAAATTTATCCTCAACTGATTTATGTGGTTTGGCCGTGCATCTTATAAACAAGCCAATTAATATACCTAACAAAAACCAAGTGAACATTATCTCTCCTGTAGCGCCTGTCCAACGCCGTTGTGGAAAGGTGTTGTTATGTAACTGAGTACAGTTCTCTCTCCCGTTAATATAAACACATAAACATGGATACCAGGCACAAGATTGTACGTGGTGTCTCCGCTTGTGAAAAATTCTTTTTCTATTTCGAGTTCTATGTCATACCATGCCGCGTTTTGTGATTGCACTGCATCTGGTGATATTGATATCACTTTTGCATTGATTGAATCAAATTTTAATTGATCTTGATTTGCTAATCTAATTTTTGCGTCCATGCCAACTGTGACATATCCTCTGTCCTTGACCAACAGTCTTCCATTTATAATTAATTTTTGATCTAATGGTACAAGTATAGCAAGTCCATCGCCTTGTTTGACAACAGAACCTGGATTTCTATAAGTCAGTTCCTGTATCCTACCATCGATGTTTGCCACAATATCTCTTGGCTCATAACCCACTCCAGGATTAATTGTTATAATCACGTCACCCTTTTTCACAACATCACCCTGTTTAAAATTGACAGCAACAATTTCTCCTGTGACCATCGTGCCTAGTTGTGTTATGTTTTTCTCAGGTACTACAATTCCAACTGCCTGTGTTGTTATATCCACTTTTGCAAATGACATCCATGCGAAGATTATCACAAACAAAGTTGTGATGGCAAAAAAGAATCTGTTACTTGCCTTTGACATAATTTATTATTTCCCCTACTGCTTGATCACGTTGTTTTAAAAATTCAGTTGCCTTGGCATATTTGCTGGTTCCTTGTAATGCCCTCGCCGCCAATATGTTTGAACCAATTAGCAATCCAATGTCCAGTGTGCCTGCCATTATCATCATGGCACCAACTGACATTATTACTATTGTCTGTAGGCCATTTAAAAATATTTCTATGTTGCTTTGTGTGTCCTGTGACATAGACACATTCCTTTTCCATGTAATTAAAAAGTACATG
>Ga0207993_1000946_pt1 | contig 11388 bp, 14 predicted proteins | sample ETN01SmetaG_2_FD_185791 | JGI IMG/M metagenome (GOLD analysis project Ga0207993, IMG submission 185791) | Marine microbial and viral communities from oxygen minimum zone, Eastern Pacific Ocean - ETNP2014F12-01SV265 (SPAdes) (version 2) | ecosystem: Environmental > Aquatic > Marine > Oceanic ...
ATAGAGATAACCACATAGTTGTAGTAAAACCAGCTGCTCTTTTAAGTATTTGCGGGGGATCAGACTCGGATGGCAAGTTATCAACAACTCTAGCAACCCTCTCTCTAATGTCATTAGCTGCATTATCTAAGTCTATACTTGTGTCAAATTCTACATTAATTGTGCTTCTTCCATTTTCAGATTTAGAATCAATATTTTTTATTCCCTCAGCGCCACCAATAACATCCTCAACAACCTGTGTTACTTCTTGATCTACTATCGAAGCTGCAGCAGACTTATAATCTACTTGAATTTGTACGACAGGTGGCTGTATGCCATTTGGCAGCTCTCTAACTGGTAATTTCCAAAAAACAAACAATCCAAAAACAATTAAAATTAGAGACATGACCCAAGATACTGTCGGTCTTTTTATACTTAATTCGGTAATAAACATTTATTTTTTGATAGGTTTTATTTTTCCACGTGGTCTAACTTTTTTTAAGCCTTCAGCCACAATGATATCGCCTTCAGTTAGGCCCGAGGTTATTTCTACACTTTTATCAGTTCTTATACCTGTTTTTACCTCAGTTTTATTAGCAATATTTTCTTCATTAATCTTATAAACATAAGACTTGTCTCCCTCAATCATTACGCTTGTGTCTGGAACACTTAAAGAATTTCTCAAATCGAATTTAACCCCAACTTCTAACAATGATCCTGAAATTAACTCTAAGTCTTCGTTCTCTACTTTTATTCTAGATAATAAACTTCTTGTGTCAGCATTAATTCTACTCGAAACAAAGTCCACTTCACCTACAAATATTTTATCTTTATAGCTAGTTAATTTAACTTCTACTGGCAGCCCCTTTTTTATAGATGTAGAATAATTTTCAGGGATCTTGATATCAGAATAAACAATGGAGTTATCATCAAGTGTAATTATGACTATATTATTTGACACAAGGATATCTTCAGTCAGACCTGTGTATCCCAACACACCATTAAATGGAGCTATTATATTCCCACTTTTCAGTTTTATTATTATTTCTCCTTTTTTAACAAAATTTTTTAATTTTAAGTCCCCTAAGAGATCATCTTTTTTTATCTTAAAAGTTTTAGATTTTTTTGAGATTGCCGTTCCAAAGGTTTCTATTTTTTCTGAAAATTCTTTATTGATTACTTCTGTTACAATTATCCCTGGGGGTGGTCTTTTGCTAAATTTTTTTTTAAAATGATTTCCAATCATTGTTCTTCCAATAATCACAATCGCTATGATTAGAAAAAACACCAGTATTATTGAAATAGTTTTTGTAGATCTCTTCATATTAAATTTAAATTATTCCGTATTCAGCCCAAGAGCCGTCATAAATACAAGGATGATATTTATCATTTATTAAAGAATAAGCTAGTGCCAAAACGCACGCGGTAACTCCAGAACCACATGAAAAAACAATATTTTTTTCATTTATATCTTTTAAACAAGTTTCAAAAATAAGTTTAAGATCTTTTTTACTTTTAAACGTTTTATCTTCATATAAACAAAGGTTAAAAGGTATACAAAAAGAATTCTTTATACTGCCACTTCTTAAACCTTTTCTAGGTTCTGGAACTCTGCCATCAAATCTTTCTTTGCTCCTGGCATCTATCACTTTAAAATATTTTTCTTTAATATTGAGATCTATTTGTTCTTTATTTTTAACAAGCTCTTTTTTTTCAAAGCTTTTGTAGTTGGATATATTAATACTCGTAACTTCATTTGTGACTTCTTTATTTTCTTTAATCCATTTTTTAAGTCCACCATTTAAAACATGAACTAATTTAGGATTATGACCAAAATAAATAAAATTAAACCAACATCTACACGAGCTAATCACATCTGAGTTATCATAGATGACTATTTCATCTTCATTTTTTATTCCCATTTTTGATACAATTTGCATCCAATCTTTTTGACTAACTAACATGTGTGGTAAATTAATTTCTTTTCTTGAGTTAGCATCTAAGTCAAAAAAAATAGAATTAGGTATGTGCTGATTTTTATATTCTTTTAATCCATTTCTTTTAGTTTGTGGCATATGCCACGAACAATCTATAACTTTTACAGAACTAATATTTTTTTCTAACCAATCAGTTTCCACTAATGACATTTTATCTTTTTTCCAAATATTTTTGATGATATTCCTCAGCAGGACAATAATTTTTCAATAATGAAATTTTAGTTACAATTTTGCCTGATAATCTTTCATTAGCGTCATTTAAAACTTTTTCAGCAATTTTCTTTTGGTTATCATTAAGATAAAATATTTCACTTCTATATTGAGTTCCAAAATCTGGTCCTTGAGAATTTAAGGTAGTTGGATCATGAATTTGAAAGAAAGTTTTTAAGATTTTTTCATATGTTATAATTTTTTCATCAAAATCAAGTTTCACAACTTCAGCATGATTTGTATCACCCGTACAAACTTCTTTGTAAGTTGTGGTAGGGCTATTACCCCCACAATAACCAACTTCTGTTTTAATAATACCTTCAATTTTACTAAATTTAATTTCTGGTCCCCAAAAACATCCAAGTGCTAAAACTGCTATTTCCATTGATTATAAGTTAAATTAATTTACAAATTATTCATATGCTGAGTAAAAATCAATTAGGATTTTTGTACATGTTTATGTCCATTTGTGCATTTTCATTGATGGATGTTATTGTCAAATGGTCAGTAGACTATCCAATTGGCCAAGTCTTATTCTTTAGAGGTTTTTTTGGAATAGTTTTTTATTTTTTTGTAATTCCAAAAGAAAGACTACATAATTTTTACCAAACCAAAAGACCTGGCCTTCACATGTTGAGGTGCACATCTGGATTAATAGCACTTGTAGCAATATTTATAGCTTTAAGAGAATTACCATTAGCAACAGTTGTAAGCATTTCTTTTGCGGCACCAATATTTACAACTATATTTTCAATTTTTCTTTTAAACGAAAAAGTAGGAATTTTTAGATGGTTAGCTGTTTTGGTGGGCTTTATTGGTATCTTAATAATTACAGAACCTGGTATCAGCGAATTGAATATTTATTATATTTTCCCAATCATATTTTGTTTAGGACTTTCTTATGTTGCGATAACAATTAGACAATTATCTTCAACTGAGCCTGTATGGTTAATTTCTTTTTATTTTTCTCTTTCAATAACATTGTTAAGTTTTTTTACAATCCCGCAAGGATGGGTTATGCCAAACTTTAACCATCTAATATTGTTGTCATTAATAGGTATTTTTGGAGGTGTTGCAAATTTATGGTTAAGTCAATCCTATAAATACTCAGAAGTTTCACTAGTTACTCCCTTAAAATATTTAGCTTTAGTTTTTGCAATAATTTTTGGTTATTTTATTTGGGATGAAATTCCAACTTTAAAAACTTTAATAGGTGCATTTTTAGTAATAATTTCAACTTTGATAATTTTTAGAAGAGAAATTTATAAAAAAAAAGTTATTACTTCTAAGACGATTAATGACTAAAGTACCGAAATATTGGACTAAGGCAAAAAAGTATTTGTCGAAAAAAGACAAAATAATAGCAAGATTAATTAAAGATTATCGAAGTCCGTCAGAAACTATTTTGACATCTAGAAGAGACATTTTTTTTTCTTTATGTAAGAGCATAATTGGACAACAAATTAGTGTTGCAGCTGCAAATGCAGTTTTTTTAAAGTTTAAAAAAAAATGTAATAATAAAATCAATGCAAAAGAAGTTTCTAAGTTATCTTTTTCTCAATTGAAAAAATGTGGCCTAAGTCGGCAAAAGGTCTTAGGAATACAAAGTTTAGCAAAACAGATACTTAATAAGTCATTCAAACCAAAACTAATTAATACAATGAATGATGAAGAGGCTATAAATTATTTATCTAATTTAAGACAGATAGGAAGATGGTCGGCAGAAATGATTTTATTGTTTACCTATAACAGATCTGATATTTGGCCTATTCAAGATATTGGACTTTTAAGAGCAATTTCTAAAAACTATAAAAAAAAATATTTACCACCAGAAAAATTTGTAAATTTACTTAAAAAAAGATTTTCACCTTATTGCTCAGTAGCTACATGGTATCTTTGGAGAAGTATTGATCCAGAGCCTATTCAGTATTAAATCCTTCTATTATTTGCATGTGTCTTGTTGTGGTATCTTTAGCCAAATTCCAACCAGCTTGGTATTCTTTTGAGTCATGACATTTTATTGCTTGTTCGTAACTTGGAAATTCCCAAACTACTGTTCTAACAAAATCATCACCATCAAATGTTTTATGATCACCTCCTCTAACAAGAGGTACTCCCCCAAAACCTTTTATAATAGGTGTGACAGCTTCTGCATATTTTTTTAAATTTTCCTGATTATCTACTTTTATATATAAACTTATCCAGTAACCTTTTTTCATTTATAATTAACCATTTTTAAATTTGTTGTAATTTAAATTAATTATAACTAAATTTGGAAAATAATTATATGAAATTATTAATTTATACAGCCATACTTTTTAAAATATTTTTTTTTCAATTAGTAATAGCTGATGAACTTTTTTTAAAAGGAAAAGAAATTTTTCTTAATGCTGGAAATTGTGCCACTTGTCATTCACTTAAAGATGCAGGATCAAATGCAATGGTAGGACCAAATTTAAATCAAATAAGACCAGATATTGGAAGAGTAAAAAATGCAGTATTAAATGGAATTGGTGTGATGCCAGCTTATCAAGGCATTCTTAGTAGTGAAGAGATTGATGCTGTCTCACACTATGTTTATGAGAGTGCTAATAATTAATTTGTTTCTAATATTTCATTTAGTCTAAATAAGGCTATTTTCATAACTTGTTTTTTAGCTTCCTGAAATTCTTTCTTGTAATCATTATTTATTCGGCTTCTAAAATTTTCTAAAATTTCATTTTTATTTTTTCCCTTCACAGCAATTATAAATGGAAATTTAAATTTTTTTTCATAATCAAAATTTAAACGATCAAATTCTGCAAGCTCTTCTTCAGAACATTTGTCTAATTCTGCTCCAGTTTGTTCCTTCGTGGAAAATGATGTGAGTTTTTTTTCAATTGCTAATTTTGGGTGCAAATTTAATATGACTATTATTTGCTCTATTGAGCATGACTCATAAGTTTTAATCATTTTCTCAATCAGATCTTGTGAGTTTTTAAAAGGTTTTTTCTTAAATGCTTCTGCGGCAATCCATTCAGATTTTTCAAATACACTTCCAAAAAGTGAGGTGAATTGATTTTCATTAAAAGTGTTAAGATCTTTTTCAATTTTCATTTACTGTCCTAATTGATCTTTTAATATATTATTTATGTAATATTTGTATAGTATATAACAAGCAGTATGACCAAATTAACAACTCATGTTCTGGATGTATTTTCAGGTAGGCCTGGAAAAGGGATTAAAGTAGAATTATTTTTTCTGAATGGTGATAATAGAGAAAAAATTAATAGCATCATTCTTAATGATGATGGAAGATCAGATAAACCTCTCGTTGAAAAAGATAAGTTTAAAAATGGAAAATATGAATTAATTTTTTATATTGGAGATTATTTCAAAACAATCACTAAACTAGATCAATTACAATTTCTTGATGACGTAGTTGTCAGATTTGGTATTTCGAATAATAAAGAAAATTATCATGTGCCTTTACTGGTATCACCCTGGAGTTATTCAACTTATAGAGGAAGCTAATGGTTTCTGATACTATTCAGTTTATTTATAATAATAAAATTCATAAAATTAAAAATCCCAACCCAAATCAAACCATTTTAGATTTCATTAGATCTGATTTAAAAAAAACTGGTACAAAAGAAGGTTGTGCGGAAGGAGGGTGTGGAGCGTGTACAATTGTACTTGGAGAAGTAAAAAATAAAAAATTAATATATAAATCAATAAACTCATGTATTAGTTTTTTACCAGTTATTAATGGTAAACATTTAGTCTTAATAGAAAATTTAAGCTCAGGAAGCAATAAGTTACATCCAGTTCAAGAAGCAATGGTAAAATTTCATGGATCACAATGTGGATTTTGTACACCAGGTTTTGTTATGTCGATGTTTGCAATGTATAAAAATTTTTCTAAATTTAGTGATGAGATTATTGATGAAACTTTGTCAGGAAACTTGTGTCGTTGTACTGGCTATAGACCTATTATTGATGCTGCGAAGAGTTTAAATTCTAAAAACTCTAAAGATGATTTTAAAAAAAATGAGAAAAAAATAATTAATATGCTTAAAAAGATTAAGAGTGAGGATATTGAAATATCTTATAAAAATAAGAAATATTTTGCCCCAAAATCTTTAACTAATTTAAAAAAAATTTTAAAGAATAACCCAAACATAAAATTTTTAAGCGGCGGTACAGATCTTTCATTAGAAGTAACTAAAAAAAGAGGTGAAATAGAAAAAATTATTTCACTCAATTCTATTAAAGAATTAAAATTTATTAAACAAACAAAAAAATTTATTGAGGTTGGTTCAGGTGTTTCACTTTATGAATTTCAAAATGTAATAAAATCTTACTATCCTGATTTTTATAATATATTGAAGAGATATGGCTCTGTTCAAATTCGAAATGTTGGCACTTTAGCTGGCAATATAGCCACTGCATCTCCAATTGGTGATTCATTGCCATTGTTGTTGAGTTTGGAAAGTAAGATTAAGATACAAACTTTGAAATCAATAAAAACTATTCCTTTAAGTGAATTCTTTTTATCTTATAGAAAAACAAAACTTAAAAAAGGAGAATTTTTATATTCAGTAGAAATTCCTATTAATAAACAAAATCATTTTAGGGCATACAAAATTTCAAGAAGATTTGATGATGATATATCTTCAGTATGTGCTTCATTTAATTTTTTAATTAAAAAAAATATTATTATAAAAGCAAATATTGCTTATGGAGGCATGTCAGAGATTCCTAAACGAGCGTCAATTATTGAAAAAGCTCTTACTAATTCTGTTTTTTCAGAAGATACTTTTTCAAAGGCAAAAAATCTTATAGATGCAGATTATTCACCAATAGACGATATGAGAGCGAGTAAAAATTATCGTATGGATGTAGCAAAAAATTTAATGATGAAATTTTTTTATGAGGTAAGTAAAAAACAAAACTTAAGGGTTAATTCATGAAAAATAGCGAGTTAATTAACAGAAATTTAATACATGATAGTGGAAAAAAACATGTGTCTGGTTTTGCAGAATATACTGATGATATTACTGAGCCAGAAAATACCTTATATGGTGCAATAGGATGGAGTAAAAAGGCTCATGCCAAAATTAAAAAGATTGACCTAAGAAATGTTAAAGATAGTGAGGGTGTAGAAACAGTAGTAACATATTTAGATATTCCTGGAAGAAATGATGTTGGCCCAGTTTTTGATGGTGATCCAATTTTTCCAAAGACAAAAGTTGAATATTATGGCCAACCTCTCTTTGCAGTCGCGGCAACTTCTGTTGATCTTGCTAGAAAAGCTGTACTTAAAGCAAAAGTTTATTATAAGGAATTGAAACCCGTAATTACAATTAAAGAATCTCTAAAAAAAAATAACTTATTATTTAAACCAAGAATTATAAAAAAAGGTAATCCAGCTCAAAAAATTTTAAAATCTAAAAACAAAATTAGAGGAAATTTTACAACAGGTAGTCAAGAGCATTTTTATCTTGAAGGTCAAGTTGCTTTGGTAATTCCAAAAGAAGATAACAATTTTTTAGTTTATAGCTCAACGCAGCATCCTTCAGAAACTCAACAGATTATTGCAAAAATGTTAAATCAAAAAAGTAATTCAGTTGATGTAATGGTAAGACGAATAGGAGGTGGTTTTGGGGGGAAAGAAACAAATTTTATTACCTCAGCCATTTGTTGTTTACTTTCTCATAAAACTAATAAACCAATTAAGCTAAGATTAGATAGAGATGATGATATGATAATTACTGGAAAAAGACATGACTTCTTTTCAGATTATGAAGTTGGCTTTGATGATAATGGTCGAATTAACGGTTTGAAAATTAAACTATCATCACGATGTGGAATGTCACCTGATTTATCTCTTGCGATTAATGAACGAGCTTTATTACATATAGATAATGCTTATTTTATAAAGGACATAGAGGTTCAAAATTTCTTATGTAAAACTAATACCGCGTCTTCAACAGCTTTTAGAGGATTTGGAGGCAATCAAGGTATGATGGCAATCGAGAATGTTATCGACAATATTTCAAGATACTTAAAAAAAGATTCTGCAGAAGTAAGAAAAATAAATTTTTATGGAAAAAATAAAAATAATATTACTCATTATGGAATGAAAATTAAAGACAATGTTATTAATGAATTATTTGAAGAACTAAAGATTAAATCAAATTATAAAAAAAGATTTGAAAAAATTAGGAAATATAATAAAAAAAATAAATTAAAAAAAAAAGGAATTGCAATCACTCCGGTAAAATTTGGAATTTCATTTACAACAATACACCTTAATCAAGCTGGAGCACTAGTTCATATTTATACAGATGGTAGTGTACATATGAATCATGGCGGTATTGAAATGGGTCAAGGCACTCATACGAAAATTGCTCAATTAGTTTCAAATTCTTTAGGCTTACCATATGAAAAAGTTCAGATTTCAGCAACAAACACTTCTAAAGTTCCGAACACATCTGCAAGTGCCGCATCATCAACCACAGATCTTAATGGTGCTGCTACTCTAAATGCTGTTTCAAAAATTAAGTCAAATTTAAATAATTTTATAAAAAAAAAATATAAAATTTTTTCTAAAATGGAACCATTGTATAAGAGTGGAAACATCTATATTGGAAATAGAGTTTTTAGTTTTGATGAAATAATAAAAGAAGCTTATTTAAATAGAATTTCACTTTCTTCCTCAGGATTTTACTCTACACCAAAAATAAACTTTGATAAAAAAAATTTTAAAGGTAGACCATTTTACTATTTCTGTTATGGCGCTGCAGTATCAGAGGTTACTATAGATACATTAACTGGTGAAAGTGTGTTGGATAGAGTTGATATATTGCAAGATGCAGGAAATGCGATCAACCCTGCTTTAGAATACGGACAAATAGAAGGTGGATTTATTCAAGGTCAAGGTTGGCTCACGATGGAAGAAGTTGTATGGGGTAATGATGGAATAATAAAAACTTTTTCACCCTCAACATATAAAATTCCTGCTGTAACTGATATTCCAAAAATATTTAACGTTGAAATATTTAAAAATGGTTTAAATGTTGAGGAAGTTGTAAATAAAGCAAAAACAACTGGTGAACCCCCACTAATGTTAGCAATGAGTGTTTTTTTTGCGATCAAAGATGCTATTGCATCAATATCTAATTATAACACAATTCCTGATTTAAGTGCGCCAGCAACAGCTGAAAAAATATTATTGAGTATAAAAAATTTAAAAAATATAGTCTAGAATTATGTCAAATAACTCCAAATTCATGTTAAAAGCGATCGAGTTATCAATACACAGTGCCAAGACTAAGGGAGGTCCTTTTGGGTGTGTGATTGTTAAAGATAATCAAATTATTGCAGAGGGAAATAATCAGGTGACTGCCAGTAATGATCCAACTGCACATGCAGAAATTGTTGCAATAAGAAATGCTTGTAAAAAATTAGGTGATTTTTTTTTGAAAGGATGTGATCTTTATACAAGCTGTGAACCTTGTCCAATGTGTTTGTCAGCAATATATTGGTCTCATGTAGATAATGTTTTTTATGCAAATACCAGAATGGACGCTGCTGATATAGATTTTGATGACTCATTGATATATTCAGAAATTAGTAAAGGAATAGATAAAAGAAAAATTAAAATGAAACAAATGAATAGAGATGAAGCTTTAGAGGCCTTTAAAATTTGGCAAAATAAAGAGGATAAAATTAAATATTAAATGGAAGTCTTTATTTATGCATTAAAATGGTCAGAGGCAATTTTAAGATGGGGACATGTGCTCTTCGCAATCTTGTGGGTTGGAAATAGTTTTTTATTTAATTATTTGGACAACAAGCTCAATAAAAATATTACGTCTAAAGATATTGATGGTGAAGGATATTTAATGCATTCAGGATTTTTTTATAAACTATCTAGATTAAAAATCTCACCTGATAAAGCTTATTTAAGTCAATTAGTAATTTTTAAATGGCAGAGTTATCTTACATTTGTAACTGGAATATTACTTCTAGCAGTTTTGTATTATTATAATTCTGGTGTTTTAATGGTTGATAAACGAGTATTAGTTTTATCTCCATTTGCGGCGATAAGTTATTCTTTATTATCTTTAGTTATTTCATGGGTTGTTTATGACAATATTTGTAAATCAAAACTAATTAATAACAATTTTTTATTTTTAACTTTGATGTTAGTTTTATTAGGCCTTGTGTCTTTTGGTTTAACGAAAATTTTTGGTGCAAAATTTGCATTTTTAAGTGTTGGTTTAATTATTGGGACAAATATGTTTGCAAATGTATTTACAGTCATAATACCCAATCAAATGAATATAATTAATAGTTCTAAGAAGGATCAAAAATTTGATATGAGTTTATCACTAGCTGCAAAACAAAGATCAATCCATAATAATTATTCAACTTTTTTAGTTTTATTTATTATGCTTTCAGGACATTATAGCTTCTTAGTTTATCATAAGTATAATTGGTTAATTTTATGTTTAATCGGAATAATTTCTGCACTCGGAAGACATTATTTTAATTTAAGAGGTAGAAATATTAATAAACCAAGTATTTTATTTACTTCAGTACTTGCTTTGATAATACTTGCTTCAGTAATATTTATATTCAAGAATTAAATTAAATAAAATGTCAGAAAAATTAATTGTCGATTGGGAAAACTACAATAACACTGTTGAAAAATTAGCTATCCAAATAGATGATAGTGGATACAAGCCAACCATTTTAATCGGTATCATGAGAGGAGCCGCTCCTATGATTGATGTTTTAAGTAGAATTTTTAAATTAAAATGTGCTTATCTTGCTGTAGAATCTTATAGTGGAAAAGGTGTCGAAGACGAACAAGGGGACATAGTGTTTTCAAGAGAAATGAGCTCAATTGCACCAAATATGGGTGGAAGAATTTTGTTATGTGATGATTTATCGGATACTGGAATTACCTTCAACAAAAGTATTGACTGGCTTAAAAAGTATGGACCAATCAAAGGAAAGATAGAAGATATCAAAACAGCAACGCTATGGAAGAAAAAAAAATCTACATTCGAACCAGATTTTTGTGCAGTTAGACTAGATGCTGATCCTTGGATAGTTCAACCTTTTGAAATTTACGAAGAAATAAGAATTGACGAAATTAAAAAGAAACATCAGAAATAAAAAAGGGCGGTTTCAAAACCGCCCTTCATTT
>Ga0207993_1000947_pt1 | contig 11386 bp, 14 predicted proteins | sample ETN01SmetaG_2_FD_185791 | JGI IMG/M metagenome (GOLD analysis project Ga0207993, IMG submission 185791) | Marine microbial and viral communities from oxygen minimum zone, Eastern Pacific Ocean - ETNP2014F12-01SV265 (SPAdes) (version 2) | ecosystem: Environmental > Aquatic > Marine > Oceanic ...
TTTTTTAGAATCGATGTATATACTGTTACAATGGCAAATAATAACACTAAAATCTTTTCTTCTCCAAAAGGTGAAGAAACCAAGGATTTTGAAATATCGCTTATTAGTGATATTGTAGAATATGGTATTGAACCACTTATTATAAGTGGTATAGATGGAATTACAGATACATCTTATAAACAAATCACCTCTTATAGAAGAGACACACATATTGGTAATGTTCATGAACAAACATCATATATGCTCATTGGAACTGGTTCCCAGCTCCAAGATGTTTTTACCAATCCGTCAGTTGATACTACCCTTACATACTCAAATAATGTTATTGATATGTATGAAACTTTAGGTATTGAAGCGGCTCGTTCATTATTAATTGAAGAACTATCAATCGTTTTACAGGATGTTTCTCGTCTTGATAAAAGACACATATCTTTACTTGTTGATAGAATGGTAGGAACTGGTAAACTTTTGTCAGTAAATATGCTTGGTATGGATGGATATGAAAATGGACCTTTAACAAAAGCTTCTTTTGAAAGAATAACTAAGGAATTTTTAACTGCAGGTGTAAATGGAGAAGTTGAAAATATTAATGGTTTAGCTTCAAATATCATTGTTGGTCAAGCTCCACCTTGTGGCACAGGAACTGTTAGAGTATCAATTGATGAAAATATGTATGATAATATGATTTTTGAAAATAAACCCAAAAAAGATGATATCAAACAATCAAAAAAGCGTCATTCAAATTTAGACAATATTGTTGATTTTAATATCGATTAATCAGGAAATATGCTACAATAAACCAAATTTGTTTCACAAAATATACTTGTTCATATTCATTTGATATATAGTCAGAATGATTATAGATTAGTGAATATGATGGAGATTGAGTAATATGCCCTTTAGCATATTCGCGATATATGTTGTTTTCCATCATTTTACTTACAATATATTGCTATATCTTGTTTATACATCATTTTTATATATCATGCATATATTCCGCCCATTCTGTTGAAAATGGTGTTCTAATATCAATCAAATTATTGAATGTTTTATATATAAATCGTGAATTATGCCGACATGGACAATTACAAGTCGCCATATAACTGGGTTCTCTTGATGGATTTGGTTCAGATACAAATGATTTATCATACAAACTTCTAGGTTTCTGTCTTTGATGTCTCTTACAACACTTACATTTGTTGTAATTTTTTATGAAAACATTTGGATCGTTTATATGTTTTCGAACAAGTGCTTCCATATCCATTTTCTCACCACTATGTAGAACTTTATCATCAAATTTATTAAGTAAATACCTATATCTACTTAAAGACCCTCCCAATGGAATTTCTTTCAATAACTTATAATTTTCAACTCTTTTTAAACATTCACCAAGTAATGGCCTATGTTCTGGATTAAACTCAAATATTATATTTATGATTTCACTTGGAAGCACAATATTCATTCTCTAATTGTTAACTTATAATCTATTATTAACTCACAATCATTTTTAACATACTTCGAAATTAAGCATAAAAGAAAAACTACCATCAATCTTTCTAGATTTGCAATTTTTACCCAATGTGCTACACATATTGTATCTCATTAGAATATCAATTGGAATTTCTAATACATCCCCTTTTCTAAATATTCCTTTCTTTCCTTCATTATTTAAAAGATTTGAATAAGCTTCTTCATCTTCATCCCAAAGCATACGATAATACTTTGTTAAATCAGATACTATATTAGTAGTTTCATTAACAAAATAAGAATTTGGACTCTGAGTTATACTTCTCATTAAAGATTTAGTTGTTATGTAACCTTTGTATGGTTCATTTCCGTTTATACCTGAATCATCTACTGTTCTTTCCGCAGGAACTATACTTGTAGATAATAATAGTTCTCCAAATAATCCCTTTAATAACGTTTCCATTGTATGTTGTTTATCTTTTAACCAAAGATACATTTTAGCCCTTTTGCTATTTGGAACAATACGAATTTTTTTAGTAGAATCAATCTTAAATTTTATCGTCTTCGCACCTTTTGAAAGCGATTTACTTCCTTGCCAATCAACTGAAAAATCATTGGGATAAAATTCTAAACTATTATCTTCAGAATATATCATAAAATCTATTGGAGATTTTATGGTTGTACCTCGACTTTTTTGGTCTAAATCTACTGTGTATTTAAAAGTATACATTGATGTTCTTGTTATAGGTACTTGATGTACCTTTTCTATTAATTCCATCGATTTTAACACGTTTTCTCCAGATTCTACTTTTTTCAGAGACAACCATAGATTTTCTATTATAGCTTCGCTATTTGAAATGACTCCGTATAAATCTTCTATATTTCTTAAGTATCTTTCCGAAAAAGTTTTATCCAATACATCGATTCTTTCTCCATAACCATATATAAATTTTCCTAAAACACTTGCTATTTCTTTAGTATTCCCAACATATGAACTTATATAGAGTATCAACACTTCTAAATAACTATTTATCCTATCTATTTGAGAAATATTGCCCATTATTCTGTTATTTGTATCCTCATAACTAATATTTCTGTTCTTGTTAAAACATTCCACAATTATAGTGTTTATTGGACTTAGTTCTGCGACTTCTTCTGAATTATTTATCATACAACTTTGAAAATTTCCAATTGATGACAAAGAGGTAATATATTTACTACATTCTTTATCTTTCTTAATCATTTTGAAAGTAAAAGTCCCATCATTTAGTGTTTTACATTCTCCAAAACATTTTGTATAATCCTCGAATTTGAATATTTTTATATCATATATACCCTCTTTATATACATTGCCTTCCACATAGCAAAAATCATTCACATTTTTTATAGTCCATCCAATTAAAAATACTATACTACTATTATTACTATTCGTATAACTACTGATATCATACTCGTAACTAAACCATATAACATCATCTGAACTCAATTTACCTTTATTGTCAGAATTTAGTAATTTTGCTTCATTTATCCTATTATTCTTGGTTATAACATCTATTGTTCTGTCTATAATTATTTTTTGTAAATCATTAAGAATATCCATCTTTAAATCTCTAATGTATCCGTTCTTAACAATTAGCTCTGGTTCATTAAAAAAATCATAATTCGTTTTGACATTATACGCATTATAAATCAATGATTGTAATATTGCACCCTTTACAACCTTAACAATCTTTTCAGGACTATTATAATACGCATCACTTATTGCAGAATTATATTGTATATCCTCAAATTTTAGATTTAGACTGCTATTTGAATCATTACTTATAAAGTCCATTGCATTATTGCCCCAATTCAACCCCTCTACTCTTTTAACTGATTCTTCGGATAATTTTATTTCTCCTCCACATATTGCAAAAGCATATGTACTTTTACCAGTTAATTTTTTATTTTTGTATAAACTTATGCCCTCCGGATATAAATAGTGCATTGTTGTCATTACAATAACACAAATATTTATTGAAATCATTGAATTTTAACTATCGTTAAAATCTGTAATTTAAATCTATTAGAATATCATGAACATATTACTCCTAATATCTATAATCATTTCTATAACTATTTTTATATATTTCTCGTATAATACTACAGAATCATACCTTAATCCTACTCAACCTTATTTAGTTGTTAATCATACACTTTCATATTTTGAACAAAATCCCTTAGTATGTTACGTATATGAATCTGAAAAAGATATGGATGTTCAATTTTTTAAACAAATCATAGGAAACAATATACCTTATTCTATAACTACAAATCCGAATATGCGATTAAAAGCCGACCTTGCACTCTTTCCCGAAGTTACCATATTAGACGAAATTAAAAACAAAAATACTGGGGAATGGGACAATTCAGAATTTCCCTATAATTTCATGTCTAATATTGCTGATTTATCATTCTCTGTAATTCAATTAGCCGATAATCCAGACAAAATTACTTCATTTAGTGAACTGATCAACTCGCATATATATATCAAAAAAGGAGGATATGTGCAAGAGCTATTCCATAATCTTTTTTCATTCATGTTTACTGATAAAAAACCAAAAATAACCTATTATACCAATGATACAGAAGCTACAAATGCATTAATTAACTATGAATGTGATGTTATTGGTATTCTAATGCATCATCCTAATTTATATGTTATGAAATTATCATATCAAACTAAAATTAATATTATTCCTTGGGAATTAGACTCAAAACTTGTTGACACTTTTAAATATCACTTCAAAGGTCTTCACAACACAAATATTTCTCTTAAAAATTATAGATATAGTGATTTTAATACAGAATTGAAATCATATGGATATTCAAATTCTTTATTCATAAAGAAAACTTTTCCCAATGAAGCCGCTAAACAAATTACAAATCTTGTATTCCAAAAAGAAGGTATTATTCGTTCAAAAGCAATTGGTGGTTCTATATATATACCCTTTCATAATGGTACTAAAAAATGGTTAATAGAAAAGGGCCTCGTATCGATCAATTATGGTAATGAAGACCCAAGTTGTGTTTTATTAGCAGGTAAATCGCCTTGTGTTGGAAATGCCGCAAAATATGCTAAATTAGCATATGAAAGGGATTTTTGGGGTAGTCAAACACCAAATGATCAATCCGCGTATCAATTCATTCTTAATGCTCATAAAAACAAAGATGACCCAGATTATAGTAAATTATATAATACTGTTCTTGAAAATAGTAACATGTGTTTCGAAGACACATCTATTCGACATGAACATTGGTGTAAAGATGCAGGATTAACATGGGATAAACCATGTTTAACAAATGAAGAATGCCCCTTTTATAAGAAAAATATGAATTATCCGAACGATTTTGGAAAATGTATAAATGGTTTCTGTGAAATGCCCTTAGGAATTAAACGGAAAGGATATACACAAATTCAAGAAAATACTAAACCAATTTGTCATAACTGTCCTTCTAACGACCCATTTTGTTGCCGCCAAACTGTTAATATGCCAACTCCAGATTATGCCTTTTATAATGACCGTACTAAAAGATTAGAGAATAGACAAGAGCTTGAATTGAGAGGTATTATTGTCTAATCATATACATCAACTAACATTTTATCCAACATATCTGAAATATTTTCACGAGATAATCCCATTTCAATACCCCGTCCAATTAATTGTTCTCTAATTGAATTCGGTTTTGCTACCTTCTCTCTTTTCTCAGAATCTGGAAATAGCCTCTTTATCTTTTCATCTTCAGAATCTATATTATTTTTACCTCTTATTATATCACCAATCACTAACAAATCCTTCTTAGCAAGTTCATTCGCATCCATTGAAGCACTTCTTCGCTTCTTTTCACAATTTGTAATATTATTTGAGTCCATTACAACTCAATTTATTATTTATGGCTTCTTATTTCCGCGAGTTAATTTCTTTTTTGAACCACCCTTCTTCTTTAAATTTTTCTTTAAACTCTTCTTTAAACTCTTCTTTGAACCCTTCTTTTTTACCAATACTTTTTTCCCTTTGCCACCTCTTACAACCCCTAATTGACCATGACCAGAATTTGAACTGTGAGGTGATGGTGTTCTTCCTCTTCCAGGTTCATCTGGTGGCGCAAATTTTAGCTGTAACTTCTTCAAACCCTCTTCTTCTTTAAGAAATTCAATAATCTCCTTCTTCATATCATCTGGTATATCCATACTTTGTACAAGACGAATTCTTTGTGCTACTGTCTTATCAGCTTCAATTATTCTTCTTATTTGCTCATTAAAACGTATTTGTTTCTTTGGCGCAGGTGGGGGAACTAAAGAACGTGGTGGGGGTGATGGAGTCATAGGTACTTGACCTATTCCTTGATTTGTTGGAGTTGTAAAACTTGTATCACTCATATTATTCGCGCTATTATTATCGCTCATTTATTATACAATACATTTTAAAATCTTATCTACATATAAATGAATTATTTGCTTAAACTTTTTATAGAAGCAACAGTTGTTGGTATTGGTCTTATTATTGTAGGGTCTCTTATTGCTTATGCTGTTCGTAATTTTTATCCTAAACCTGTATTACCTAAATCATGTGCCTCTTACAATAAGTATTATGTTATGGAATTTACCTTGTTTTTAACAGGATTCGTATTCCATTTAATGTGCGAAGCTTTTGGAGTCAATCACTGGTATCTTACTAATAGCGCAGCTGCTAATTATTCATCCTAATCTGTATTAAACATTCTCTGTATAATATATTATAATATGCCTAAAGATTGGGACCCACATTATGAAGAAGAACAAGATTGGGAACCAGTTGTATTTAAAAAAAACACAAACACAAATACAACTACTAATTCACCACAAGAAACACCCATTCATTCTAAAATATGTCTTGCACGCTCAAGAGCAGGATATACTGCCCACGAACTTGCCCAAAAATTACATATGAAAATTAAAGAATATCAAAAAATAGAAAACGGAGAACAGTCGCCCTCCACTGATTTATTAACAAAACTTAGAAAAATTATTCATCTTAAATAAGAAAAAACGATCATACTAAAGAAATATCAAAATCTTCAATTGGATGAATCTTGTCATATTTCTTACTTAAACATTTCTTTCTTTCCAGAAAATCTATTAAACATTCTAAAGATGATGGTTTTGCACGCTTATTCATATGAGGTAATATTCTCTTATTTGGTGTAATATTTAATAAAGACTTTATATATGTCGCCTCTTTATTAGTCATTTTCTTAATGTAACTTTGCAGAAAATAATTACATTCATTTGCTATTTCTAAACCACAAGTCTTTTTATAACAACCATATAACCATTCTGAACGAAATACATTATTTCCAATTATTTGTTCCAAAATCAAACAACCTAAACTCCAATAATCCCCATATTTTCTACTATAATCCATCTCACTTGACATTTCTGGACTATAAAATCCAATACTCCCAACTGTTCCCCTTCCAATATCATAATCCATAACTGCTAAACCAAAATCACACAATTTATAACTATTACTTTGAATGTTATCATAAAACACAATCACATTTTCAGGTTTTATATCTCGATGATATATACATAAATTATGTATATGTTCGACCGCTTTAGATAAATCTTTTGTTATTTTATCTATTCTATTCGGACAATATTCAAGTCCTTCTGAAAAACAATATAAATCTTCTTCTCCTCTTTCCAATACTAAATTATATGTCAATTCAGTTTGAAAAATAGATTTCATTGAAACGATTGAAGAACACGATATTCTTTTCAAACAACTTACTTCATTAAAAAAATAATCAATTTTCTTTGAATTAAGTAATGATTTTATTACCCTTTTAATAACACAATTGTCCCCTATTTCATTTGATACAATCACATCAGAACAAGAACCCCACCCTATTACTTTATAATTTTTTATACATTCTTTAAATGGAATAAATCTTTTACTATGTACAACATCCATTATTTTTTTCTTAATATTTATCCTTAACATTCGATTAAGTTGAACTTTGTTGTGTAAAATTAAGTATAATTCAAATACAATCACAAATAATGGAACCCGTTGTTAGCTCGAACATAAGTGAAGGAGAAATTTCGCGTGTATTATTAGATACAGTTGCTTATAGTCATACAACAAATATTACTTTAAAACCAGATGTTTACGCATATTATCCATATGTATACAACATATTACGTCCAAATTCAAATATAGTAAGGCATTATATTCTGGTTAATCAACAAAATAGTGTTGATGTAAATAATATCGTTTCCACATATCATGACACTTTTATGGAATGTTATAACAAATTTACACTAGTCCAAGATAACAATTATGACATTGATTATATAAGAGACCTTGAATCTTCTTTAAATGAATTAGATAATATATATAATGAGAATATATTCCCATTAAATTGGATATATTGGACTTATAGATATAACAATGAATCTGGAGCAATAGGAGAAATGAAAAAAAGAATCCAAAAACATAAAAAAAGATACTTTCTTCAAACACGTAAAGTTAAAGCAATATTGGGAGACTTTTGTGATAGCCTTTCTCCTAAAATTATACATTCAATACTAACGTGGCTTAAAAAGAACAATCCTGATAAATATTCAAACGTTAAAAGGGGTGCAAAAGAAGAAATTATACATACTCTTACTTCTAAACTTGACACTAAAATAAATGCTAAACTCTGCTGTGAATTCATAGAACAAGTAAATCCTGTACCATTTCTTAAAGAATTTGATATCAAATTATATCAAAATGGTAAAAGACAAAAAAATGCCATTTTAAGAGAAAAATTAAAGCAAAAATTCTATAATCGAGAAACGAACTATATTAAAAATGTATACATTACACCTGAATTAAGAGGTCTTCCAGATAATGTTGAACAAAATATCATATCATACTTAGCATAGTCTTTCTATTTTGAAAAAAACATACCATTAATTAATATGGGTTGCCCAACCTGGACTCTTAGTGCAATCAAATGGATGGAATATTTCGCAGATTTACTTTTTTATTGGACTTTCATAGGAATTTTTGTATTAATTATGGTAAGATGGAATTTGTTACTTGTTTTTCCCGCCCCAATGATTATAGCATGTGCCTTAGGTCTCTGTATTCTTTTGAAAATAATGGTATCCGTTTCCATTTTATGTGGATTACATGAATCTTGGGGACTATTTACTTCTATGCTTATATATTTCCTAATATTCCTTGGTTTAGCAGCAGTCGTTCTTAAAACAAAAGCACCAATTATCATGGAATACGCAAATCCAACCAAAATGAAAGAGCTTACTGAAAAAATATCAAGTTGTTTATTACAAGAAGGAGCTTCCTCTATGACAGATATTGTTAATCAACAAACTAATGCTATCGCTAACAATGTTAATCAACAAGCTAATGCTGTCGCCAATAACGCTTTACAACAAACCAATGCTGTCGCCAATAACGCTTTACAACAAACCAATGCCATTGGACAATCATTAGCACAACCTATTGCTGCTGCAAATAATGCTGCTTTACAAGCAAATGCAGTTGGGCAATCATTAGCACAACCTATGCCACAAATAACTATTAATGTTCCTCAAGCTAAATAAAAATCTAAACAGGGTGAGGCTCGTAATCTTTTCTTGACCAACGTTTACGATTGTAAGGAATAACTACTAAATCATCAAAATGTTTTAATTCTTCTTTCGATTCCTCTTTAGTTGGTTTTTTTGGTAATTTTGGATGTACAAAATCTGTATCTGGCTTATCAGGTCTTTTACCAAAGCAATTTACATTAAATTTCATATTCTTTTTAAATCTTCCCCCATTTAGACCGGGAACACCACACATAGTTTTTTCAAGTTCAGTTTTACCATATTGTAATCTTTCCCAAGTTTTCTTTTGAGTTGGATAATATGCCGTTTGATTTTGACTCCAACCATAATTACACCATTCAGCACCATGCTGATATGCATGAAGCAACTCATCGTATGATGCCAATCTTGCACCATATTGCTTACATACCTGATCTGCAGTATCATAATCTACCAACTCTCCCGCTACATGAAATACTTCGTCTATATTATGTTTATTCACTTGACTTAATGGAGTCGCATAATGTCCATGCTCTCCACTTTCAACACCAGATGAATCTATAGCAGCATACGAATTTCCTATATCTCCAGAAGGTTCAGTTATGTCATTTGACTCACCATCTTCCTTTTCAAAAATCGCCTTTAATTCATTCGCATTTAAAGGATATTTTTTAGACAAAAAATAGCCACCTATTATTGCAATCAGACATAATATTAGTATTATAGCATATAATGGAATACTTGATTGTGATTTCACCATAGGACCTATTCCTGAGTTCATTAATTGAACAAATATTATTTATCCATCTACTATAAAATCATGAATACTATCATCTGATGCAACACTTTCCTCCTCGGACCAACTATCTTCACTACCAATATCATCAAAACCCTCAAAATACTTATTTATCAAACTATCATAATCAGATTTTGTTAAATCCACCATCTTATTCCCAATATGTCCCAACAAATATACATTCCCAAAATATAGATCATTATCTATTGGTGGAGGTAAGTCATGCTTATTTTCATCACCTGCTTCCCCATCATTCCAAGCATATACAGACACTGTCATATCATCCATTGGATATTCACACCTACATGAAAGAGAACCATTACCTTGGGTCCTTTTCACACTTTTTGGAAGTAACTTAGTACTTAATGTTTCTTCAATTGTATTACTTTCAATACTGAATTCCGCAACATCACCAGTAAATCTTAAACAAACCGCTTTTACACAAGACATCTTATATTTTTTTATACTTTTTAAGTAATCATTTTTTTCCACACCTAAAAAAATGATTGGAAAACAGTCTTAACTTTCAATATATTACCATAACAACACTTACACACAATATTATTGTACTATCATTACTTTAATCATAATGGTTAGATACAATAAATCGCATGTTAAACATTATCACGATGAGGAATTCGATGATTATGTTAGTGACGATGAAACCATAGAATCGGAGTATACTGATATTACCGATTCTACGGATGGAGATTTTGAACCAGAGGTATGGGAAAGTAATATTATCGAAAAGACGATTATTCCTATCGTTAATCGTTCGAATACATTACATCCCATGCCAATTCAAAAGTTAGAACCAACTAAATACACTAAGTTGACTGTTCTAAACAAAACTAACACAACAACTCAAATTAAGCAAAATACTCAAATTAAGTATAACACTTGGTGTGAAGTTGTTAAAAAGGTTGTTTAAACTTAAAAAATATGGGATTGCTCATATTGGGATTATCCCATATTTTTTATTAAGAACAAACGGTTAATAATTAATAAGAAACAATGTATCTAACCGAACCCGATGGATACTACATATGTTACGGGTGTGACTTGATAACGGAACATGCGGGTATGGCTGGTCGTATACAATTCGACAAACACATTTTGAAATGTAGAGCTTGTAAAAATATTAAAAATGGTCCTAAGGGTCAGAAATTATATTATATTGCCAAGATTGCGAATGAAGCAATATCGGATGATGAAGAAAACAATCGGGAATATATTAACGAAGCTATTAACAAAGCAAAGGCTTTAATTAAAGATGGAGCAAATGTTGATCTAGCATTACTTTTATGTTCTGATGAGCGTAAATATCGTAATACAGGTGGGCCACGGAGTGCGGGCCCACCGCTTTCCATAAAATATAAAAGAACGACTGCTGGTCATAGAGTTGAAATACTGGAACATGCGGACGCGCCATTTCAGAACCCAGGCTACCACCGACGCCGAATTTGTGTGGTCTCCAATAAGTATAAAGCGCAAATACG
>Ga0207993_1000950_pt1 | contig 11376 bp, 10 predicted proteins | sample ETN01SmetaG_2_FD_185791 | JGI IMG/M metagenome (GOLD analysis project Ga0207993, IMG submission 185791) | Marine microbial and viral communities from oxygen minimum zone, Eastern Pacific Ocean - ETNP2014F12-01SV265 (SPAdes) (version 2) | ecosystem: Environmental > Aquatic > Marine > Oceanic ...
TTGTAGGAACTCATTATCCCCCACGCGTTCCCGTCTTTTACTGCGTGTTCGAATGGCAGCAGATATACCTCACGTAATGTTCGTTCATCGACTTGGCTATCGATTGAATTTCGTTCAAACTCTGAGTCATTGGCGACGAAATGTTTCGCAGTCACAGCCACGTGCTGTGATTGGACTCCATTGATGTAGCCTGCTGCGAGGGTTCCGGTGAGATATGGGTCTTCTGAATAGCATTCAAAGTTGCGTCCCCCTAGTGGGTTGCGGTGAAGGTTGATCGTTGGGGCAAGAAGCACGTGGGCGCCCTTGGCGATGCTTTCCTCGGCTAGGAGAACCCCTAACTCTTCCATGAGGGTGGGGTTCCATGTTGATCCGAGGACAGAACCTGCTGGAATGCATGCGGTTGGTGTTCCGGTCCCCATCAGGCCAGCGCCTCTGGCACCGTTGGGTCCATCGGTTACGGTGAGTGCAGGGATTCCTGCGTCGCCGATTATTCTCGTTGTCCACATGCCATGACCGGTGACGACATTGGCTTTATCGGCAAGCGATAGTTCAGCGATGATATCGCTGATTTTGTTCTCGTCTACTGTCAACGGAAGTCCCTCCTCTCTTAGTCAGTGAATCGGAGTGTTGCGGTTCCTTTGACGTGGGACCCTAACTTGTTATCACCGTTGAAACTCACAGTGATTGATCCATCGTCGTTGAGCGTATGCACAGTCCCTGACATTGTCATCGTGTCGTAGGGATAGTTTGGAGCCCCTAACTGTATTTTGAGATCTTCGAAAATAACATTGTTGCCAGCCCAATCACCTAGCCATCGTGCAGTTATTCCTGCGGTGCTGAGAATATTCATGAAAATATCTTTCGACCCTTTTTGATGGGCTGCGTCGCGGTCGTGATGTACGTCTTGAAAGTCTCTGGTCGCTAACGCTGTTGAGATAATCAATCTGGGTGTGAGTGCAACTGGGCAGAGGGGCAATTGATCGCCTTCGGAGATTTCGCTGCGTTTCCTTGTTTCTTCTGTTCGGGATGGTTGCGCAGGTTGGAATTGGTGAAGGACGATGTCATCATCTGAGTTTGTGTCAGGGAAGCAGACTTCAACTGGCATGCCTATCTCTATTTGTTCAGGTTTCACGTTTACGATGTTGGTGATGATACGCACACCCTCCTCGAGTTCAACCAGTCCGACGATAAGGGGGTAATCAAATGATGGAACCTGAGGGTAGTGCACAACGGTGTGACTGTAGAGCGTTCCTCTTCCGGAGGAAACGATCCAGTCGTATTCCATGCTGTGTGTGTTTGGGTTCGCGTTTGCGGGTGGGAACATCAGCGTTTCATCGTCGGTGAATCGCTGAATTCGTAACTCGTGGTTTTTGAGACCTTCCCAAAACCATTCTTGGTCCTGGTTCCATTGTGGCCTTGGGCGGGTAGGTCGTTCCGGTGGAGAGAGGTAGTCGTCAGGATTAAGCCCTGCGGCTTCAAGAGCTTCTGCTTTCGGGTCTGGTTTTTTGTTGACTCGTCCGGTGCCTGGACGGAATTTGAGGATTCTGAAGAACATTGACCCGACAGGTTCATCATTTTCATCGACATATTCTGTTTCTGTGGTGACAAAATGCCCGATACCGAGTCCAGTCGCTTTTTCTTCAGAGACGTCAACAAGTTTTGTTCGGCCACTAATGACATCGCCCAGTTTAAGATATCTGTGGAACACATATTCTACGTTTGTTGCAACGACACTAACGAAGCCTGCTTCGTCGAGCATTGCGTAGGTGGCGGAACTGGGGTCCTTTGACCGCTGTGGTTGCTGACCCATGATCAGTCCGGGCATGGACCATACTTGGAGCATTGCGGGAGGGGCGACAATCTGGCCGTGTGGGCCTTCTTCAGCTGCTTCAGGGTTAAGGTAGTGCGGGTTTGATTCTGAAACAGCATCACACCAATTCCTGATTGTTGATTGGTTGACTGCGTCTCGGGCCGTGATTGTATCTCCCGTGTTACCTACTTGGGAGCGCAACTCAGTGAGGAATGATTCCTTTTCTGCTTCAGTGGTCATTTCTCGCCCCCTTTGGTATTGCCCCAGCATATTCTGAGCATGTAGATGCCACCAAACAGGTGCAACAAATACCTTTCCATTGTTCAATAAATTTTTGTATTTGGATCAGAATTGGGAATAAATGCGGTGCTTTCGTGGTTGAACAGTATGTAAAACAAAATGCACCAGGAACGCTGCTTCTCTGTCCGGAAGAGACGGCGTTTCTGGAACATATTTGGGAATGCCTTTTGGGTTCCCCTGACTTTGCTTAACTAGGAGGTTGAGTTATGACTACATCCACATTGTCGCTCTTTAATAAGTTGCGACCGGTGAGCGTTGGATTTGATTCGGTTTTCGACCATTTTGAATCCCTGTTCAACGAATCACCTTCATTGCATACGAATTACCCACCGTATGACATTCTGAAAACTGATGAGCACTCATACGTTATTGAGCTTGCCGTCGCCGGGTTTTCAAAGAAGGACATCTCAGTAACTGTTGAGAACGGTGTTCTCACGGTTGAGAGCGACCGTGAGGGTAACACTGCGAGTAGCGGACAGGAAATTATTCACCGAGGCATTTCGAAGCGGTATTTCAAGAAGTCCTTTTCGATTTCTGATGATGTCGAAATCCGAGGAGCTGAACTTAAAGACGGGTTACTTCGGATTTCTATGGAAAAGATCATTCCTGAGAGCAGGAAAAGAAAAGAAATCAGCATCAAATAAAGTTCGCTCCGTTGGGTCTGCGCCCCCGGGCCCAACGGAGAAGAACTCACCGACAAGTTCGTGAACGAAGTCAAAGGTTGGTAGCATTCCGTCATCCCCCGATAGGAACACCAATGGAAACAAAAAGAGTGCATGTGCCGTCAACTAACCTTCGTGAGTTAGGCGGGTATCAAACCACTGATGGGTCCTTCATTAAATATGGTTGCATTTTTCGTTGTGGGCATATGAGTGAACTCACCTCTAAAGAAGAAGATATATATCGCAGTCTAAAACTTAGGTTGATTATTGATCTACGTCGTGACGATGAAGTTACCGAACGACCAACTCCGACATTTGGTTCTGAGGACAATATTCATATTTCTGTGTCAGACCCTGATAACGCTTTCGCAGAGGCTGCAGCTAAGGCTCATGAGGATGGCGCTGAAAAGCTGATTCTTGCGGACGCGGTCCGCTATTACCGTGAGGTGGTCACTGACAATCTACATCGCTATATTCCAGTATTTGAGCAGATCTTTGACGCAGAGAATCACCCTGTTTTGTTTCATTGCACCGCTGGCAAAGACCGCACGGGTTTCGTCGCTGCTGCATTACTGAAGTTTCTTGGAGTTGATGATGAAACCGTTTTTGCTGATTATCTTCTGACGAATACCTTGCTCGGCGATCGCACTGAGGAGCGATTGCAAGCGTGGGCGAAACGAATGGCGAATCAGCGAGGGACTCCTATAACTGAGATTAATGAGGAAGCGTTAGGTGCATTACGGATTCTGATGCTTACCCATGCTGATATGCTCCAGTCAACATTTGATGCTGTTGATGAGTTGTATGGATCGTGGGATGAGATGCGCAGAACGGGTCTAGGTATTAGTGATGAGAAGATGGCTGCGTTCTGCGAAGCCGTGCTCGTCAAGAATTCTGCGTGAGAGTCGTTAGATACGCTCCCGCTAAAACAATGACTGTGCCCAAAATTGCCCACAGTGTTATGGAGTCGTTACGAAATACCACGCCGAGGAAGACGGCAACGATAGGAATCAGGTAGGTGACGATTGATGTCCGGACTGCTCCGACACGGCCATTGAGCTCTGCCGCTAGAACGAACGCTATCCCGGTTCCCCCAGCTCCAAGTGCGATGCAGGCTATCATCGGACCCCATCCGAATCCGCTGTCGGTAACGCCTACTACTCCGTACGGGAGCGCAAGGATTACTGCTACAAGAAGCGCACTTCGTACAACGGGTATAGCACCATACTGGCGTTGGAGAGGCCCAGCGATGTGCACAGCGACCCCATATGAGAGAACGGCGAGAATCACTAAAAGAACTCCTATTGCATTTGTGCCGTCTGTCGTAACCTCTGGGAGTCCGATGAGTACTAGACCTGCGAGCCCTGTGAAAACTCCGATCAGTTGAATGGGTGCGGTGGGGGTGGCAAATACTGCTAACCCTATGAGTACAGTGAAGATGGGCATTGCGCTGTTGAGCATGCCTGTCAATGATGAGTTGATCCATTGTTGGGCGATGGGAAACATGGTGAGAGGAAAAGCAATCCATGTGATTCCAAGAAGAACGATTTTTTTTCGATCCTGCTGGTTGAAAGGTCGGGTTTTGATGGGAATCAGCCAAAGAGCTGCGCATCCAAAGGCTATTCGGAAAAGCGTTACAAGCCCCGGCGCGAAGGCCTCCAAACCTATATCGATAAAGAAAAAAGATGCTCCCCAAATCCCTGCTGCGCCGAGAAGCAACCCCCAGTCAAGGAGTTGGAATTTAGCATGTTCAGCACTTACCGTTTCAGCCACTCCACAAGCCTAGAAGCATTTTTATTGAATCCATCTACCGTGTGCAGATGAGGGCTCCTTGCCCATCATCGGTATCAGGATTTCCATCCGGATCAGTGCCGACGAGAAGGCATGTTCCCGAAGGCACTGTTGGAGTGGGTGGGAAAAGGTCAGATTCAACATCTCCATTCTCATCAACGACCCCTATCAGAAATGGGTTAGCGACATCACAGGCTGCTGGGAAGACTTGAATGAATGTTTCGTATGTGGCTGCGCATCCCAACCCGCCTAGATATTGACCAGGTGTGAATCCGCTTCCTGTAATGACACCTTGCCATAGTTCACCATCAACAATGCCAGGGCTTATCGTAACTTCGACTCCAGGGTCAGAATAGATCTGATTACTGGTGAGGTCTGGTACATCCGATTCTGGCAGCACTTGCGTGTTTTCAGAACAAAGGATTGCTCCTGGGCCATCGTCGGTATCAGGATTGTTATCTGGATCAGTTGCGATTCCAAGGCATGTTCCAGAGGGTGATATTAGAAAAGGATCGTTGATCGTGGTTGAGAATGTTCCTTCGTTATCTGTGAATGCAAAGATTGGTTGATCAATGGCGCATACGTCGAAGAAGTTCGTGAATACAACTATCTCATCGCCTGCTTCACATCCAAAAATTGCAACACCGACGTTTGCGGGTAGGCCACTTCCAGATATTTCGCCTTCCCATAAATATCCGTTAGTGAAACCGGGACTGATAACAACTTGAACTCCTGGGTCAGCCCATTCAAGGTCATTAACGAGATCAGGTGCCGGTGTATCAGGGAAAATGAAGTTACTTACATCCTGATCATCGCTTCCAGTGTCATCCAAGCTATCTGTATCCTCGTCAAGTATTCCGGATTCTAAAACGGCTGCGAAATCAGCTGGTGAGAGTTCACCGATGCAGGTAAAGATGACTTCACCCATATTCGCATCCAATTCCTCTGCCTCGTCACCGCTTGCAAGGAGTCGTAGGAGTTCTTGTGGCTCATATTCATTAATCTCCAAAGTTTTATCAATCCAGCATTCAATGAACGCAAGCGGAACATCGTCTGTGGGTTGTATGGCGGTTACTAATGCGATGAGTGCTTCGCGATCACCATCAACTGCTTCTGGTTCGGCTTGAACTGCAGGTTCTGAAGAGGCGCTCTGTTCCTCTTGAGCTTCGGGTACAGGGGTTGGAGTTGCATCTTCAGTATTGCTCCCGCCGCAGGCAATAACGAGGGAAGCCAGAATACATATTGAGATAACTAATTTTGCTGAAAGTAAACGTGGCATGATCTAATTGTAGTTGCAGGTTATCGGAGGAGTGTTTCATGAGTGTTAAAGGTTGGCAGTACGGTATGCAACTTCCGGTGCAGACATTGACACGCACGCTCGCAGATCCATGGGAAGACACAGCCACAGTTTCGGACCTTGTCACGATCACGAAGAAGGCTGAGGCAACGGGTCACGATTTTGTTGGAGTGTGCGACCATATCGCTATTCCGGATAATGATTATGCCGCTAACATGACAACGACTTGGTATGACACGGTAGCGACCCTGTCATATCTCGCAGCGCATACCTCGACCGTGAATCTGCTCTCTGTAGTGTGGATCGCCGCGTATCGTCATCCGTTACAGACTGCGAAATCGTTTGGTACATTGGATCACCTCTCTGGTGGACGTGTCATTATGGGTGTCGGTGCCGGTCATGTGGAAGCAGAGTTTGATGCATTGGGGATTGATTACTCGAAACGAGGAAAAATACTCAATGAAAGCATTGATGCGATCCGAGGCGCTTATGAAAGCACGTTTGTCAGTTTTGATGGTGACTTTTACTCATATGACAATGTTGGGATGACGCCTGGCCCTGTGAGTGGGTCGTTTCCTATTTGGATCGGTGGCTCTGGTAGGGCTGCGTGGAAGCGAACGGGTCGGCAAGGTGATGGGTATATTCCGATGGGTGCCCCCGTGGACGCATATCCAGAGATTGTGGACACCATTATGACTGCTGCAGCTGATGCTGGTCGTAGCGATACTGAGTTCGCTGTCGGCTATATGCCAGGTTGGGCGTATCTGACTGGGGATGAGGCTCCTGAGGGATTGCCACCGGCGTTGATGATCGGTGCTGAAGCCTTAGCGGCTGATATTCGTGGAGCACGAGATGCTGGTGCGAATACGTTCCATATGAAATTCCGAGGCAGAACGCTAGATGAATACCTTGAGCAGTTAGATGCGTTCTATGAGGACGTGGTTCCGCTCGTCAATGAAGCATGACAAGCGTGGAGGATCAGTTTCTGATTCGTGACCTCCAGTCACGGTATGCGGACATTTGTAGTAGGCAAGCGTTCAACGAATTAGTTGACCTTATTGCATCGGATGCGAAAATCACTCTTGACTTGCGAGGGTCGGAACGTTCTTTCACTGGACCCGTTGAGATTGGTGATTTTATTGCTGAATCGTTGACTGCTTTTGATTTCTTCCAATTCGTGATCCGCAACACCGTCATAGAGATCGACAAGTCGGGTGATAGCGCATCAGGGCGACTGTGGATGAGTGAGATGCGGCGTGTCAAAGACACTGGTGTGTGGTCAACGATTTTCGGTGTCTACCACGACCAATATGTGAAAACCGATGGGCAGTGGATGATTGCTGGCAGGCAGTATCATTCTTTGGCGCGACTCAGCCATGGGCTTGAATCCTGTGACATTTTTGGATTCCCTGAGGAATTCGACCAGTTCTAGATTGGTAGGTTTCCGGTCGCTCTTCTAGTTGATCCTTCGTCCGTGTATGCAGCGATGGTGCGTTGCGCTATGCGCATTTGGTGCACTTCATCAGCGCCATCAGCGAATCGAGCCCAACGGGCATGCTGATACATGTGCGCCAATGGTGTATCCGTTGAATACCCCAATGCACCATGGACTTGGATTGATCGGTCAATGATCCTGTTGAGCATGTTCGCTACGAAATGCTTCGACATGGAAACCTCTGCTTTGAAGTCTTCCTTACGGTCGATTTTGTGTGCAGCGTGAAGCACCATCAATTTCGCCTGATACAGCTCCATGGCTGAATCAGCGATCATCCATTGAATACCCTGCTTCTCTGCAAGTAGGGATCCGTGTGAGTAGCGGTTGAGTGATCGGTCGACCATCATGTCCAAGGCCGTTTCTGCTTGTGCGATCCAGCGCATGCAGTGCGCAAGACGAGCAGGACCCAAACGGTACTGTCCAAGCAGATGGCCTTGCCCCCTGCCACCGAGCATTTGGTCTTTATGCACTCTGAGGTCTTCGATGATGATTTCGCTATGCCCAGTTCCGCCATGCATGGTCTCGATCTGCCGGATCTCATTCCACCCTTCTGTGGGGAGGTCAACGATGAACGCTGAGTTCGCTGCCTGAGGGATATCTGGGTTTTCTTCTGTGCGGCATACAAGTATTGCGAAATTTGCGCGGTGCGCGTTGGAGATGAACCACTTATGGCCGTTGATGACCCATTCATCCCCGTCTTCATATGCATTGGTTTGGATAAGGGTTGGGTCTGAACCTGCGACTTCGGGTTCGGTCATTGCGAAACATGACCACACGACACCTTTGCAGAGAGGTTTGAGGTACTTTTCTGCTTGTTCTGGTGTTGCCCAATGTAACAGGGTATGCATGTTGCCTTCGTCGGGTGCTTGACAGTTAAAGACCCATGGGCCGTATCTGGATTTGGCTGCTTCTGCTTGCACCATGGCGAGTTCAACGTGGCCGAGTCCCATGCCGCCCCACTCTTCGGGCATGTGCGGAAGCCAGATACCTTCATCGTGGGCTTTCTTTCGTAGACCGATGAGGATTTCGTTTCGTTCTTTTCCCGTGACTGGTTCGGCCCCGTCGTGTCCTTCAAGTTTGGCTTCTTCGGGTTTGATGACATCGTCAACGAAGGTTCTGATCCGCATTCGGATTGCTTCGAGTTCTGGTGTGAGCGAAAAGTCAATGGCCATGTGGCCTCCTCAAATCTGTGGAATAGTCTTTTTCTATTAGATCACCAGTGACTGGTTTTCTCCAAACCGGTCTTCCCTAATGAGCATTTCTGGTTGTTGTGTTCTAATGTCTAGGCATGGAACTTTCATTGCAAGGAAAAACCGCGCTGGTTACAGGCGGATCTAAAGGTATAGGAAAATCAATCGCAAAAACGTTTGCTGACGCTGGAGCTAAAGTCATGATCACCAGTCGGAAAGCAGATGTATGCGAAACCGCTGCTGCGGAAATCGGGAATGACTGTGTGTGGGAAACTGGGAACGTAGGTGATCCAGACCACATGGAACAAGCAATTGAGCGAAGCATCTCAGAGTTAGGTGGTGTAGATGTCTTGGTGAATAACGCTGCCACGAATCCGTATGCGGGGCCGATGATTGACGCTGATCTACCGCGATGGCGTAAAACCATTGATGTAAACATGACGGCACCTTTCGCGTGGACGCAGATGGTGTGGCAGAAATACCAAAAGGATAACGGAGGCGTCGTGCTCAATATCTCCTCAGTTGGCGGTTTAGAAACCAACCCCATGCTGGGCGTTTACGACGTCACCAAAGCAGCATTACTCCACATGACCAAACAACTTGCTGCGGAACTCGCACCTGGAGTTCGGGTTAACGCAATCTGCCCAGGATTGATCAAAACTGATTTCGCCCGCATGCTATGGGAAGGAGATGCAGGAGTCATGGTCGCGCAACAATACCCACTCAAACGGCTGGGCGAAGTGGAAGACATAGCTGGTGCGGCACTGTATCTCGCAGCCGACACTGGTAGTTGGATAACAGGACAAGCTTTAGTTTTGGATGGTGGTGGGCAAATAAAGTTCTAACGTGCTGCGGAACTTTTGAAAATTCCAGAACTTAATGCGACTATTTGAAAGTGGCAAAACTCTACCCTGAAATCCCCGCACACGAGTGGAAAAAGTATTGGACTACAAGTGATAACAAAAGACTTTATTCAGAAGAAACCTGTTATAAATCTTTCAGTGAGCTTCCTGATGGTTGGACTGTTATTCACACAACAGGTTGGCAAGATAAAACTGGGGAATTTCAAGCTGACGGAGAGATAGATTTCATCCTCGTCCATGTCTCAAAGGGGGTTTTCTTCTGTGAAGTAAAAGGTGGACTGATCCGAATTAAAGATGGAGTTTGGTTCCAAGCAAGTAAATTCGGAAAGGATGCAGGGAAAGAACGAAAGCTGCGAAAAACACCATTTGAGCAAGCAATGAAGAGCAAGCGTGCAATCGATAACTTCCTAAGTGAGAATTTGCCAACATCATCCCAAAAGGACAATCCAATTATTAAATATCTTGGGCATTTCATCGCATTGCCCGGAGTTGAGGTTGAAGATGAACCTCTAGGTGCTGATGGACCGCGAGTTCTTTGTTTAGATAGCAAAGATTTGGAAGTATCCACAGAGAGGATGCAAGCAATAGCGGATCATTATGATCTTCAACCACCTGGTGAGTCTCTTGCTACCAAAATCATAAAACTACTAGTTCCTACAAGAGAATTTAAAGCTTCAAGAACCAGATTTAGAGGTGAGGATATTGAAATCATCAAGGAAGCAATCCAAACGCTTACCCAAAATCAATTCGAAACTCTTGAGAGTTTGAAAGAAAATAAACAGGCCTTAATATCTGGAACAGCGGGAACAGGCAAAACAGTCTTGGCAACCGAGAAGGCACAACAGCTAGCTGACTTAGGATTCAAAACTTTATTTGTCTGTTATAACAAGCCACTCAGCATGGAGATAGAGAAACGGCTTTCCTCATCAAAAGCTACTGTAAAAACTTTCCACCAACTTTGCTTTGATGTGATTGAAGAAGCAAAACGTAAATCAGAGAAGAAAGGTAAGGGAAACAAAACCGATGAGAACCTTTGGTCGGAAGTGGACGACGAAGAGAAGAAAAAGCATGACGTATTCTGGGAAGAAACACTTCCCATCCATTTGCAACTAGCCGCTGAAGAAGTTGGAACCAAATACGATGCGATCGTCATTGACGAGGGTCAAGACTTCATGGAACTGTGGTTGAAAACCTTGCAAGAAATGCTGGATGAAGATGAGGGCGGCCATTTCTATATTTTCAGCGATGAAGACCAAAACATCTTCAACCGAACAAATAACTTAAAGAATAGTCATTTTGCGAAATTCTCTCTTCGTCAAAACATTAGAAACACCGAGCAAATATCAAATAAGGTCCGAAATATCTTTGGACACGAAAAATCTCTGTTGGAAGGGATTGATGGAATTGAACCAGTATTTTATGAAACTGCAAATGATGACCAAATCTCACAAAAGCTAATTAAAAAAATTGAAGATATCTTGAAAGACCCTTCTATCTCCGAAGATCAAATCGTCATTCTTTGTGATGAAACAAAAAGACGTGAACGATTTGCAAATGATACAAAATCGATTGCGAGACTAAAAGGTACAGCAATAGAAACTAGCAGTATCAAACGATTTAAAGGCCTTGAAGAGGACATCGTGTTCCTTGTTCTCCCATCAAACCCTCCTGATACCGAATACCTAAGGAAACATGCCTACGTTGGTATGAGTAGAGCGATAGCGTCACTGCATGTCTTCGGGACAATCGAAGATAAAGATATCCTTAATTGGGATAAGGAGTAGTTGCCCTTATCAATCTGCTCCTGCGATAAGTGGCCACGGGTTATGCTGCTCCCACGCATACGCGAGATCCATAACGGCTCTATCAGCGTGCTGCACACCAATAATTTGCACACCAACTGGCATTCCTTCAATGAAACCCGCTGGTACGGAAATTGCCGGGTTGCCGGAGATATTTGCCGGAATG
>Ga0207993_1000952_pt1 | contig 11341 bp, 8 predicted proteins | sample ETN01SmetaG_2_FD_185791 | JGI IMG/M metagenome (GOLD analysis project Ga0207993, IMG submission 185791) | Marine microbial and viral communities from oxygen minimum zone, Eastern Pacific Ocean - ETNP2014F12-01SV265 (SPAdes) (version 2) | ecosystem: Environmental > Aquatic > Marine > Oceanic ...
GTTGTTAATCTATCCATTTGATATTGCAGCCCATAGAGGGATGTTGTTCCCCGGAAATCTCATTACCATCTAAACAGTTTTGCATTGCATTTCTGAGGTCCGATCCGTCCGGTTTATTTTCTGATCCAGGAGAAGTAGCATCAAATCTACCGCGATATACCAATTTTTTCTCTTTATCAAAAAGATAAAATTCAGGAGTGCACTCTGCTTTATATTTTTTTGCAATCTCCTGACTTTCGTCGAAGAGGTATGGGAAACTAAGCCCTAAGTCTTTCCAGAGTATATTCATTTTATCTGGGGCATCTTGGGGATAATTGACTATGTCATTGGAGCTGATCGCAACCAAATTAAAATCATCTTGATAATCCTTAGCAAGCCTCTGAAGCTCTCCATGATAATGGATTACATACGGGCAGTGATTGCATATAAACATAATGAGTGATGGCTTAGAAGAATCAAGCTCTTCACTAGAAAAACTATTATCATTAATTGTATTTAATAAGTTGAATGGAATCAGATCTGTCTGCAAATCAAGCATGCTGGAATAAGTGAGTGCCATATTGATTCTCCAATATTTTAATTTTTGATTTTACCACTGATAATTATTTTTAATAGAGTCAAATTAAGCCTGAGCAATATCGTCTGATTCGATAGCTAAAGTCATGTCTTTTAGCTGTTTGTATGTTGATGAAAACACACAGTGGCTGTGCCCTGCAGCAGACCAAATAGTTTTAAATCTTTTTAATGATGAGTCCATTATCAAATGCAATTCACTTGGTAATCCAATTGGAGAAACGCCCCCAATTGAGTACCCCGTTATTTCTTTTACTCTATCTGCATCAGGTTTTACTATCTTGCCTTCAATATCTAGTAAATTAATAAATGCGTCGGTATTGCATCTCTTATCACCCGCAACAAGAGCAATCACTGGAATATCATGGTTTTGTCTTCTTATTACAAAAACCAAAGTCTTAACTATTGCGCCAACTTCGACATCTAGAGAATTTGCGGCATCGACTGCAGATCGAGCAGTCTCCTCAAGCTCTATTACATTCATTGGATGACTATTACTTTGTAGAATAGAGATAACTTTTTTTACGGATTTTCTTTCAATGTGTGAAATAGTCTATTCCATGAAAAATTGTTGCTGAGCAACAATATCTAATTGATACTCATCGATTAAGCCAATCCCATAACAAAAAAAACATAAATCCATAAACCAAAAACCACAACATAAAATTATTCTTGTTCATGACTTTGCAAACTTCACTATTTTTAATGTCCAGATAATAAGAATTGCTAAAACATAAACCGTATAAATTGAGTATAGAGACCCTCCAACCATGCTTCCAGCAAATGTATAAAAAAAGACAATCACCAAGTAGTTAATTCCAATGGTATGGAGTATCTTCCAGTTTTTTGTTCCAATTCTTTTTACCATAGCATCGGTGGATGTCAGGGTCATTGCATACATTAGCAAGTATCCCAATCCACCCCCTATAATTGAAACAATTCCGGGATTTTCATTGCTTGTAAAAAAAAAATAAATCAATGCGACTAGATGAACGGTGTGAGAAATAGAAAAACTTAAACCAAAATATCTGCGGTTAATTGCTAGATTGTTAATGGTATCAAGATTTAATGTATCTTTGAGAATGCTTAAGGAGTATGCGGCAATCAAATACAAGAAAGAAAGGTGAGCACTATATCTTGTCCAAAGTCTTGCACTCTCATCAGAAGGGGCAATGATAAAAAAGTAAATTGCCAAGACAAATGAAAATAAGACACTTGAAAAAAGTAAGTTGAATTTAGTTAAATTCATTTATAAAAGTTAATTATTGTTAATTAGTTTTGATCAACCCTAAAATCTTTATTTATTCCACCGTTACTGATTTAGCTAAATTTCTTGGTTGATCAATATCAGTGCCCTTAATAACAGCAACATGATATGCAAGGAGTTGTAATGGTATGGAATATAGAATGGGGCCTTGAAATTCTTTTATTGCAACGGGCATGACACTGTTATGAGTCACTTCATCATCAACAAATGTAACCCTTGGATCAGTAAAAACATATAACTCTCCGCCCCTTGCTTTAACTTCTTGCAAGTTACTTTTAAGCTTTTCAAGTAACCTGTCATCTGGCGCTACCGCTACAACAGGCATATCCTCGTCAACTAATGCGAGAGGTCCATGTTTAAGTTCACCAGCTGCATAGGCTTCAGCATGAATATAAGATATTTCTTTTAATTTCAGGGCCCCCTCCATTGCTACTGGATTTTGTATCCCTCTTCCCAAGAAAAGAGCGTGATGTTTATTTGAAAAATTCTTTGCGAGCTCCTTAATGTCCTCATCTAATGCAAGAATTTGATCAATCAGAGTTGGCAACTCGAGCAATTGATTAACCATCTCTTTTTCACTGTCTTGATCCAGGCCAGAGTGCCTCGCAATTACAATTGTTAAAAGAGATAGTGCGGTTAATTGAGTTGTGAATGCTTTGGTTGATGCCACGCCAATTTCCGGGCCAGCTTTTGTTAGCATTACTAACTCAGCTTCTCTAACCATTGTACTTTCTGGGACGTTACAAATGACAAGCGTGGATATATATTTAGCTTCTTTTGCCGCCCTTAATGCAGCCAATGTATCGGCCGTTTCACCGGATTGGCTTATAGCAATGAATAATGTGCCCTCCATCACTACTGGATTTCTGTATCGATACTCACTGGCAATTTCAACTCTGCAGGGTATTTGGCATATGCTTTCTATCCAATACTTTGCAATTAATCCAGCATGATAACTGGTTCCACATGCAACGATGTGAACATTTCGAGCTTTGTCAAAAACAGTTTCTGCATCAGGACCGAAGGCATTCTGTAAAACACGTCCATCGGCTATTCTCTGATCCAGTGTATTTCCAATAGCACTTGATTGTTCATAAATTTCCTTGAGCATAAAGTGATCAAAATCACCTTTTTCAGCTGCGTCTGACGATAATCGGCTTTGTGAAATTTTCCTCGTAACTTCAACACCTTCTTTATCAAATATTTGTATGCTATGTTTCCCAACAACTGCAATATCGCCTTCTTCTAAGAACATAAATTGATTTGTTTCAGGTAACAACGCGGCGATATCGGATGCAATAAAATTCTCATTTTTGCCAATACCAATCACAACAGGACAGCCAGACCTTGCAACAATAATTTTATCGGGCTCGTGAGTGCTGATTACAGCAAGAGCAAAGGCGCCCTCTAACTCTTTGACAGTTTCCCTGAAAGACTTGAGAAGATTTTTTTGTTCATCGAAATGACTGTGAATCCTATGAACGACTACTTCGGTATCTGTATCTGATGTAAATGTGTAACCTTGAATAAGAAGCTTATCTTTAATTTGGAGATAATTTTCGATAATTCCATTATGCACAATTGCAAAGTCTGGATCTGAGATGTGAGGGTGTGCATTTTTTTCTGATGGAACACCATGTGTTGCCCATCGAGTATGAGAAATTCCTACTTGTCCATCAAGTTTACTGTTATCGAGGGCTTCCTGCAGCTTCACCACTTTTCCAGCTCGGCGCAATCTTTCAATATTATTCTTTGTAATAACGGCGAGTCCCGCTGAATCATATCCTCTGTATTCAAGCCTTCTTAGGCCTTCCATGAGGATTCTGTCTACATTTCTATTGCTTATTGCACCAACAATTCCACACATAATTAATACCGTCTCTTAAAGTTGCTGCTATTTTTTTGGTCGCTTCCAATTTTCAATTGTGCTTTGAGATGACCTTTCCACCGTTAATTTTTGATCCTCAGCGTCTTTGGTCAACGTTGACCCCGCCCCAACAGTGGCACCTTTTCCAATGATAATTGGTGCGACTAGCTCAACACCAGAACCAATAAAAGCGTCATCTTTTATTTCTGTTTTGTGTTTATTTGCACCATCGTAATTACACGTAATGGTTCCAGCGCCGATATTCACGTTCTTTCCAACCGTGGCATCACCAATGTAAGTAAGATGACTAACTTTACTGAAATCATCAATAACAGCTTTTTTAATTTCAACGAAATTGCCAATTTTTACATTGTTTTTAAGATCAGCGCCCGGTCTTATACGTGCAAAAGGTCCGATCTCAGAGTCAGAACCAATAGACGCGTCGGATATATGTGAATTTGCATGTATTGTTGTATTGTCTCCAATTGACGAATCAGAAACGTATGTATTGGGTCCAATTGTGACATTGTTTCCCAATTCTACTTTTCCTTCAAATACAACATTCACATCGACAGAAACGTCCTCACCATGTTTCAGTGATCCTCTTATGTCAATTCTTGATGGATCCATTAAAGTCAAGCCCGCCTCCATGTGCTGATTTGCTAATTTTTTTTGAAGCAGTCTCTCAGCTTTCGCTAATTCTGACTTATCATTAATGCCCATAGATTCTTCCCAAATCTTTGATTTATGCCCATGAATCGCAATCTCGTCTTTTACTGCTAGACTTACGATATCCGTAAGATAATACTCTTGTTTTTTATTATCGTTTTTTAATTTATCCAACCAAGTTTTCATTTGGTCGGCTCTACAAGACATTATACCCGTATTTATCTCATTGATCTTTCTAACTTTTTCATCTGCATCACTTTCTTCAATAATTCCAATAATACGATTATTCTCTCTAATTATTCGGCCATAACCAGATCCATCGGGAACAATGGCGGTAAGAAGTTCAAGCTCATTGTTTGTATTACTTACTAATGGCTCTAGTGTTTTAGGAGACATCAATGGTACATCACCATACAGTATTAGGACTCTATCCTGATCTGGAACAGAACCTATTGCTTGCTTAACCGCGTGCCCTGTTCCTAGTTGCTCTGTCTGATGGGCCCATTCTATGTCCTTGTCGTGTTTGAAATAATCTTGGACTTGATCGCCACCAAATCCATAAACAACAATTATGCTTGATGGTTTGAGCTCTCTCGCATTCAATAATACATGTTCAAGCAGAGGCCTGCCTGCCAGTGGCTGCATTACCTTTGGTAATTTGGATTTCATTCTTGTGCCTTTTCCAGCGGCGAGAATAATAATGCTCAACATAGTTAATTTCTTAGTTAATCAATAAAAAGTGACAAAAATATAGCTATTTTTAGCGTTTATCAACAAATAAATCATACGCTTATTAAATCATGCACGATATTTCTAATAATACAAATATTGTTATTTGCAAATAAATCAGGATACTTTGTAGTTAAGTCTAAAAGAAAGAAAACACATTATGAAAATACTCAACAAAAAATTTATCCTAAGCATATCCATAATTTTCTTCTGTCAAGCATCCCATGCATACGAAATGCAGGAAGTTGACAGAGAAATGTTCCCTCAAAACATTACGTATAACGCTAATATACCAACGCCCGAGTTATTTTTAGGCAGAAAGCTTGGGAGTGCGCCCGTAAGACATCATGAGTTGGTTGAATATCTCAGAATGATTGCGAATTTATCAAATCGATTAACAGTGGAAACAATTGGATACTCTCATGAGAGAAGGCCAATACTATTTGTTGTCGCAACTTCTGAGTCCAATCAAAACGCAATTGAAAGGATAAAAAAAGAGCATATAAATCTGACAAATCGCGATCTGAATCAACCAATCAGTGACGACATGCCTGTTGTTACTTGGCTCAATTATGGTGTTCATGGTGCAGAGGCAAGTGGAATGGATGCAGCTCTTCCAACCGTTTATTACCTCGCAGCAGCAAATGGAGAAGAAATTGACGCTTTGCTCGAAAAAAGCGTGATTCTTATCACAGCCGTGTTTAATCCGGATGGTCACTCAAATCGAATTTCTTGGATGGATACCTTCAGCAGCGAAGTGCCCAACCCAAATCCTGATAACATTGAGCAAAACTATGATGGCAGATTAGCAAGGACCAATCATTACGGCTTTGATCTAAATCGACAATGGATATCAATCACTCAGCCAGAACCTCGTGCGTGGATAAAAAAATGGCATGAGTGGCGACCTAATCTGTCTGTTGACTATCATGAAATGGGAAGCGCACAAACGTATTATTTCTCTCCAGGTGTGCCTACAAGAAATCATCCTTTAATACCCAAGCAAGGCATAAGACTGATGGAAAAAATCGTGGAGCCTGCAGAAGCATTTTTGGACAGTCAAAAAAGACTCTATTTCCATGGAGACAGATACGACCACTTTTTTTTAGGTAAAGGCTCATCGTTTCCATTGGTCAATGGAGGTGTTGGCATGTTACATGAAGCCAGTTCTTCTAGAGGCATTATGGTTGAAACACGAAATGGCATCCGAACATACAGAGAAAATATAATCAAACACTTCAGAACGAGCATAGCAAACGCTACGGGCGCCTTGAACAACAGAATGGCTCTTTTGCAATACCAAAAGGATTTTTACCGAGAATCTGGTAACAAAGCAAAAAGCCATCCGATCAAAGCTTACGTTGTCTCTGCAGGAAACGATCTTGCAAGACTCTATCATTTTGTTGATTTATTAAACTATCATCGTATAGACGTTCATGATCTCTCTGAGTCTACAAAAATTAATGGCACGAATTTTAATAAGGCCAACTCAATTGTTATTGACCTCGATCAATCACAGCATACCCTCGTAAGAGGATTATTTGATTTGGCATTGGAATTCGAGGACAGTAAATTTTATGACGTATCAACCTGGACCCTTCCTCTGGCTTATGGGATGGAGTTTGAACCCATTGAGAACGACAATCTCAAAGAAAGATTAACAGGGGCGTTGTATGAGAACTCAAAACCAACTGCATCTAACCCAGACAGCGCTGATTATGCATTCGTAATGGAGTGGGACAATTACTATTCGCCAAAAGCGTTATATAAATTACTGGATAGGGGCTTACTTGTAAGAGTTGCAATGAGCCCGTTCGTGGGATCCACCACAAGAGGAAAACATGAATTCTCTAGGGGAAGCATAGTTATCTCGTTTGATCGTCAAAATAAATCTGAACAAGAGATTTTTCAGATTATGCAAGAAATAGCTGAAGATGAAGGTATTTTTATTCATTCATTAATATCTGGAAAAAGTGCAACTGGCATGGACAATCCGGACATTGGTAGTCAATTTATTGCAGCAATAGAAAAACCTATAATTCTTGTTGTTGCTGGCAGAGACATGGATTGGTACAACGTCGGAGAAATCTGGCATCTGCTTGATAAAAGAATGCAAATACCAGTAACTCTCGTAGACAGAAACCTAATGAGTGATGTCAGTCTCAGTAAATACACACATATCATTTATGCAGGAGGTAAATATTCTGATTATTCCCCAAAATACATGCGGGGTCTCAATCAATGGGTTGATAATGGTGGCACGCTGATCGGAATACGACAAGGTGCTGATTGGATTGGTAAAAATATTTTAAATGGCAAAGACGAAAAGAAGAAAAAAAGACAGGCCAAATGGGATAAAAAACCGAAAGCAAATAAAGAAAAAGACTCAAAAGATAAGGAAATTCAGAGATATAAGTATGCCGAAAAAGAATCACGAGACCCTCTAAATGTTATTGGTGGTACAATTTTTTCTGGCAACCTGGATATCACTCACCCAATTGGATTTGGTTACAAGAATGAGAATGTTGCTTTACATAAAAATACAACATCTATTTTGCCAAGACCAAATAACCCCTATGCGACTGTAATTGAGTATCAGGATAAACCAGTAATATCAGGCTATGCTTCAGAAGAAAACAAGAAAAAATTAGCCAATACCGCTGCTTTAATCGCAGAGAGGAAGGGGAAAGGCAGCATAATTTTATTTGCAGATGATCCAAATTTTAGAGCAACATGGTATGGAACCAATAAGCTATTTTTAAACAGTTTATTCTTTTCCTCGCTTTTTAATCCACCAAGGTAAATTAATCTATATCGATAAAGTCTTTAGGAAATAGAACCTTGCCCTTGGAGATTACGAGATTGATTTGACGGGTATTTCTTATATCTTCTATTGGGTTCGCATCCAGCAAAACCATATCGGCCACTTTGTCAGGCTCTATGGTACCCATCTTATCTTGTAAAGAAAAAAACTCAGCTGGTCTTATAGTCGCAGCATAAAGTGCTTCAACTGGCGAAAGGCCAGCCTCAACTAGAAATTCAAGCTCAGTATGCAAACTGTATCCTGGTAACGCATAACCGATCGGTGTATCTGTCCCGGCACCAATTGGAACACCTCTTTCGTTCATTCTTCCAGTAAGCTCCAGGCTCCACTTAGCAAACTCTGAACCGTACCAATCTTGATCTTTTTTTTGTTCAAACCAATCATTTGTTGCCAAGATCCATTTTTCTTTGGCTCCTTCTGGAACATTATCGAGAACACTCTGCCAATCTTCTCTTTCATAACCAGGGTACATTGAAAATGAATTTAATCGAAGAGTAGGCACTTGAATTGTTGACTTGAGGTTATCCATAGTTCTATTGCATTTCTCTTCATCGTAATTCTTAATTGCTGGCAGTCGCTGCATAGTATGTAAGGAGCTCCGAAGCGTAAGGCCGGCACCCTCTTCATGGGAATTAAGCACACCGAGTCTCTCTTCATGCAATTCAGCAGAGTTAAATGCACAATCTAATTCAACATTTCTAAGGTGTTCCATTGAATCAACTTCTGGACCAGCAATACTTGCAGTCATAGAGAGTGGCACGTGTGCTGCGATAGGCAGATTATATTTTGAAGCAGCCTCTGACAATGCGGTAAATACTTCTGGCGAAACCATTTCATATATCTTTATGAAGTCAACGCCCTCTTTATTAAGCATGGACACAGTTTTCTCGGCCATTTCGATATCGGAATTTTTGGAGCCAATCTCGGGCACTAAACCGCCATCATAAACTACAAATTCCCCGTCTAATAAAGGTCCGCTAAAATACACTCTAGGAGAAATTGCATCTTCTGCTCTCATTCTTTCCACAACAGGCTTGATTTTGTGTATCAGGCCTCCGGTGTCACGAACACTGGTTATTCCGTATGCCAAAAAGAGAGATGGCATATCTTCAGTGAAGGCGTCATCATAAGTGAGGTGCACATGCATATCCCATAATCCAGGTATTAAATATTTTCCTGTTCCATCAATCACTCTTGAAACGTCAGAAATTTCTTTCTCGGTCGGCTCAACGGAAATAATTTGATCCTCTGCGAATACAACTGTCTGCTTCTCTAGATTATCTCTATCAGCATTAATCACTGTTACATTTGTTATGGCAATAACATCCCTATGCGGGCCTTCAGTGCAGCCAATCAAAAATAACGAAGACACTGTAAATACTGTTAAAAGACGCATAATTTTCATGTCTTAAGCCCCCAATTTTTAGGTAGTTTTATACACTACTATAGCATTGAAAAAAAATTTCTTCTTTTTCACATTATTGTATTGACTCAAAAACAAACTATCGGCATTCTAATTTTTTTATCGCATTAAATTCATAGAATAAATTACAAAAAATGGAAAAATTTACTCCTTATATAAGTATTGGTTCCCGCGTTAGGAAATCACCATACTTTGAATCAACAAAGAGATGTGGCGCAAAAGCCTTTTCAATCTACAATCATATGTATATGCCAACTTTATACACCAGTGTGGTGGATGAGTATTGGAGTATGGTAAATGATGTGGTCATGATTGATGTTGGTGTTGAAAGACAAATTGAAATAAAAGGACCTGATGCACATAAGTTAGTTCAATTTATTACCCCGAGAGATGTATCCAATTGTGATTTAGGGAAATGTTATTACATTTTATTGACGGGTGAGGACGGCGGCATCATCAATGATGCTGTATTGCTAAGACTAAGCGAAGATCAATTCTGGGTTTCTCCGGGAGACGGTGATGTTCTGCTCTGGATTCAGGGCATAGCTATAAATTCAGGAATGGATGTGGAGATTTTCGAGCCAGATGTATCGCCATTGCAGATGGGGGGACCTAAATCGCCACACGTAATGCGAGAATTATTCGGAGATCTTGCTATTGATCTGGGGTACTACCGCGCTGAGCAAACTGAAGTCAATGGCATACCGCTTGTGTTAGGCAGAACTGGTTGGAGCGGTGAAATCAGCTATGAACTCTATTTACAAGATGGAACGAGAGGCAATGAGCTCTGGGAGCTGGTTGAAAAAGCGGGAGAAAAATACAACATCAAGCCTGCGGCTCCACAATTAATCAGGAGTATTGAGGGGGGCATATTGTCCTATGCCTCTGATATAAGCAGACAGGATAATCCTTACACCATAGGTTTGGATAGATTAGTGAATCTTGATAGTGAGGATGACTTTATCGGAAAAGAAGCATTGAAGAAAATTAAGGCAGAGGGCACGAAAAGAAAACTGGTTGGAATTTTTCTCGATGGTGATCAAATTAATTCACCTCCAGAGCATTTGTGGACAGTAATGGATGGGGATATTCCGGTTGGACATGTCACCAGATGTATTCATTCTCCCAGACTTGAGAGAAATATTGGGTTTGCAAATGTACCTGTTGAAAATTCTCAAATAGGCAATCAGTTAAAGATCGATTCACCTAAAGGAATTCTGAATGCAACAGTTTGTGAAAATTCGTGGTTCCCAGCAGAAATTAAAATCTCATTAGATTAATAAAAAATCTTAATTTCGAAGTGGCCTTCCATAAACTAACATATGCTTGATACGCTGTTTCGTTTCTTTTGTTTTTGCTAGCGAGAGAAATGCTTTTCTCTCAAGACCGAAGATATCATCTTCATTCATGATGGTGCCCTCGTCTATGTCACCTCCAGTTACAATCATAGCAATTTGTGTTCCTGTAGTAACATCGTGAGGCGTCAGGAATCCTTTTTTATGAGCATCCATTAACCACTCCTTCATTTTTTGCCAAATATCTCTGCCTGGCATTGACAAGTCGCCCCTATATGTAGGGCTGTAGTTATTTTTTAATTGGTCTACTTTTATTATGGCCGCATCTAAGAGCCTATCTCTATTCATTACAAATTCATCTCTGCCCTCAATAAACATTGCAAGCTCTTGCCCTTGCAGTGGAGATTGAGCGGTTTTTCCATAACCAATATTCATGAAAGTTTTCCATGCCGCTTCAGTCTCATTCTTTTTAATATCAAACCATCTATACAATATTTCCTTCACTCCGCCACCACCTGGAACAACTCCTACCAAAGATTCGACAAGACCCGTTACAGAGTTAGCGTGATAAATCGATGCATCGGTATGCAATACAACCTCAAATCCACCGCCGATAGAGAGGCCAGAAGGAGCTGAAACAACTGGAATTCTTGAATACTTCATTTTTTTAACGGTTTTTTGAAAGTGCTCTAGA
>Ga0207993_1000953_pt1 | contig 11329 bp, 10 predicted proteins | sample ETN01SmetaG_2_FD_185791 | JGI IMG/M metagenome (GOLD analysis project Ga0207993, IMG submission 185791) | Marine microbial and viral communities from oxygen minimum zone, Eastern Pacific Ocean - ETNP2014F12-01SV265 (SPAdes) (version 2) | ecosystem: Environmental > Aquatic > Marine > Oceanic ...
CGCCTACCCCATTACCATCGCCTACCCCCATTCCAACCCCGACACCGACAATTTTTGAACAAGGCGAAATAGATAACATCACGCGATCACCGTTCAATGGTCTAGCTGTTAACGAGGAGAGTCTCATAGTCAGACCAGTAGTGGTCAAAATTGATAACCATGAAGAAGCTCGACCACAATCCGGAATTGAACTGGCAGATATGATGATCGAGGTTTGGGTCGAAGGCATAACGAGATATCTAGCTGTCTTTCAAGCTGCTGACGCCGACTTCGTAGGGCCTATTCGCTCTATGAGACCAACCGACTTTGCACTTCAGAATCCCTGGGCCTCATTATTTATTCATTCGGGCGGGCAGGATTGGATAAAGGCTATCGCTGACGCATCTACTGTTCGCGAGTTTGACGAACCACCAGGTTCTTTTCGCATAGGAGCAAGGCCAAGGCCATGGAATTTGTATGGCGACACGAATTCTTTACGAAATAATGATAATCGTGGAACTTATTCCTCGCCCTTGAGCCCGCTTTGGGAGTTCGGTGACATGCCCGATGATGCGGCGATAGCTGAGGAGGTACTTCTCAAGTATTGGTTTGACTACACGACTTCTTGGTATTGGAATGAGGAAGAGTTCCACTATGAAAAGAGCACTGTAGATCGATATTCCGCCTCTGGCGAAGTTACCAATCTACCGCACTACTACTTAGATCCGAATAACAACGCTCATAGAATTTCTGCAGACACACTCATCATGCTTGAAACTCTTTATTTCCTTACCTGCTATGGTTGCGAATCTGGAGCCAATGTTCCTGTCGCTGAAACTGTCGGGTCTGGCACTGCATGGGTTTTCCACGGAGGGAAAATGGTGAAGGGTTATTGGTCAAGGTCAAGTGAACGGGAATGGTTTTCTCTGACACTCGATGATGGCTCTCCTATGCTTATCCCTCCTGGTCGGATCTGGATGACATTAAGTCGTCGAGACAACGTGATTGTTAATCAAGGCCTTGATTAACACTTCGGTCTTTTCCAGTTAATAAGACTGCGATTATTGTGTGAGCATCTATCTGACCCGCTTCAAATGCATTGATTGCCCCTGCTACGGATGCAGCTCCCGTTGGCTCAGTCTGTATTCCTATTTTTGGAACGAGTTCGCTTGCTTGCACGATTTGATCTTCACGCGCAACCACGCTGCCCCCTTTGCTGAGTAATAAGGAACGCGCAACTCCTATCCAGTCGTAAGTTATATCATCGAGAATACCGGTCGCTATGCTCGTTGGATTAGCCCATGGTTGCATAAGTTCAGAATGGTTTTTTTGGCAATACTCAATTACTTCTTCAACAGGTTTTTCTGTAGGTATCCTTTTCCAAGTTGCATCAAATGGTGCGCAACCTTCAGATTGCACTGCCCAAATTTTCGGTACTTTGGAGAGTTTTCCGAATTGTGCTGCCTCAAACAGCCCTATCGCACAACTAGTTAGAAGCGCTCCTCCTCCTACTTGAATAAATAGATCGTCGGCAGGGTTATCTTCAAGTGCTTCAGCCAATTCCCACCCTATTGTTCGTCCGCCATCAAGAGTAAGTATGTTCTCTGTAGCTTGAACACCAAATGGTAGAGAACCACTTTCAATCGCCTTATGGAATTCAACCATACATGGGTCACCAAGTTGACCCTTCTTTCTCTCACACACATGGATTTGCGCTCCAAGAGATTCTAACTCTGCGACTATTGAGGGATTTGCCCAGGTGGGTATGAACACATCTATCGGCCGCCCAGCAGCTCGTGCGACGGTTGCTGCCCCTATTGCTGCATTTCCACACGATGATATCGCGAGTCTTTTATTGTCTTCTATCGAATCAATAGCGAGGTGAAGTAGCAACCCCATCAGGTGACGAGCCTTATGGGATCCACCTACATTTTGTGTTTCATCTTTCCAAATCACAGAGGAGGGCAACAAATCTGATGCATTTTCCCAGATTCCGGTGGGTGTTATTGTGAATTTTGATTCGGTTGTCCTCTCGATAGCATCATTTATTTGTTTTACTAAGAGAATGAAATCTTCGTCTTTCCAACCACGATCGATCGCTTTGTGCCATGACCACAACATTTTTCGCCACCGAATATAGGGATTTAGCTCTTCGTCACTTTTACTAGGCCACTCTGCCCCGTCAGGTGTGAGTATCCATGAAGTATAGCTGTTGTGATCTGAACCCACGTTAGGCCGACACGCCTGTTTGGGCATTAAATTCACGAATCATTTCATCCCAAATAGGTGGAAACTTATGGAGTTCATTCCAGAATTCTTGTGACCGACGTGCGTCAAAATCTTCCACAGAAATACCTTGTTGCTCAACCCATGTGTAGTAGCCAAGGTTAAAGATTCGATTTCTTCCTACATCACTGAGAATTTCCAAGTGCTGTGAGTCCGCATTCACAACGTGGGCGGTAAATATCTCATGCGCATCTTTAGCGGTAAAGCCGTTGGGATACTTGTCTCTCATCAAAAGAGCTTTTTCGCTTTCATAAAGTTCTGATCCATCTGTCGCTACCGTCATGATTACGTCGTTGGGGCCTAGATTTAACTCTTTTGCTGTTTTGATAGAAGCCATCATGTTGCAGATTGATGAAAATCCCAAATGCTTCAAATTTTCCACAATTTCCTCTGAAATCTGATGTTCGGACTTTAGGTATTCCTTTCCGCTATCGGTCGTAAATACGAGATTTAACCCATCTGTAGCCGCATCAGATATTCCGGCAACAATATCTGTATTCATGACGTTATGGATTAAAGGTATATGTTTGTCGCCTATTCCCTGTATGTTGTGTTCGCCATACCCGTTGTAGAGCATCGTTGGGCACTCTAGAGCTTCCACAGCAATAATCTTTGCACCGTAATCGTCTTTTAGTCTGTCACCGGCAGCGAGCGTACCTGCCGACCCAGAGGCAAATGTGCAGGCGGCAAGGTTGAGTTGTGGTTCATTAATTTTAAGAGTTTCAAATATATGACCTAATGCCCTACCCGTTACTGCATAGTGCCCGATATGGTTTGCATATTCTGAAAACTGATTAAAGATATAGTTTGATTCATCTTGTTCGAGTTCGTTACACGCATCATAGATCTCCTTCACATTACTTTCTGAACCAGGTGTTCGAATGATGTCGTCTGGGTTCATGACCCACTTGTCTAACCAGTCAAAGCGTTCTTGACTCATGTTCTCTGGCAAGACAGCTACTCCACGGCTTCGCATTAAAGTAGATATCGCTATTCCCCCTCTGGCAAAGTTACCAGTTGATGGCCATATGGCCCGATGGTGAGTCGGATTAAATTGGCCGCTTATAACACGTGGCGCAAAGCAAGAATATGCAGCTAAGACTTTATGAGCTGTAATCATGGGAAAGCGATTCCCGTAGGCCAATACTATTTTTGCATCAACCCCTGTTAGCTCTGACGGGAGGACAATATGTTGCGGGACATCTACGGTTCCACCTGTGCCATATTCATTGTACCAATGGACTCTGAATAGATTTAAGGGGTGGGCTTCGTTAGGATCTATTTGCTTTAGTGCCTCTTTCACAGGATTGGGTATTTTGGTTGGGTCTGCCAACTCTTCAAAGGTAGGAAGCAAGATATTTTCTTCTTGAAATCTATTTATTGAGCTTTTGTAATTGCTTTCATTAACGACAGTTTGAAGGAGACCGAATCGTTCCAAATCCATACCTATTGACATATCATTAACCTATCGTCTCTTGCCGTGATTTAGGAGTTCAGTAAGCGAGTTTTCAAGACCAATGAGGCGATGTTTCTAGATACGGGGTACTGTGTTTGCGTGGCTGATAGATCAATTGATCTCCTTGATGGAGAGTTCTATACGAATAACCCCTATGAGACGTACCGTTGGATGCGAGAAGAGGACCCTATCTATTGGGACTCCAGCAATGAGATATGGGGTATCTCGCGTTACGACGACATAGTAGAAATTGAGAAGAATAAAGCAATTTTCATCAATTCAGACAAGGAGAAGGGAGGGTACCGTCCTAACCTGCCTGCAGATTCGTCAATAATTGGTTTAGATGACCCTGAGCATAATGTTCGGAGGTTACTGGTTTCTAGAAGGTTCACTCCTCGTTCAGTAAATTCTTGGACACCACATATTACTGGTGCTGTGGAGCATCTCCTTGATAACGCCTTATCTAATGAAGGGCCAACCGACATTGTTGGTGAACTCGCTGCTCCTCTTCCGGCAATGATGATTGGGCATCTACTTGGGTTTCCTGAAGACCTTTGGCCGTCACTTCACAGATGGTCTGAAGAGACGATCGCGTTGGGTGGCGGGCCCCGTTATCAGAACGAGGAAGGCACCAAGGCAGTTTTTGAGTTCGTGGAAGCCTGCATGAAGCTTTATTCTGATAAGAAAATAAATCCTTCGGATGACATCATGTCAGCTTGGATTACGGCTGAGTCTGAAGGTTTAAAGGATGGTTCAGATTTTGGTCTAGATCAAATAATAAGTGATTGTTTGCTGTTACTTGATGGAGGAGCAGAAACAACACGTACAGTAATTGCGAGATCGATGCTTAATCTTGCTAACTCCCCCACTCAGTGGGAACTCCTAAAGGGCGGTGCAGATCTTGAAATCGCCGTAGAGGAATTTATTCGATATGTAACTCCAATTCATAATATGTGCCGTGTCGCTACGGAGGATTATTCCATACATGACAAAACAATACGCAAGGGTGACCAGGTCGTACTTATGTACTCTTCAGCGAATAGGGATCCAGAAAAGTTTACTGACCCTGAAGCACTCGATATCAGCAGAAACCCAAACCACCATATTGCTTTTGGGTTTGGTACTCACTTCTGTTTAGGCGCATCTTTAGCTCGTCTTGAAATAAAGCTCTTCTTTGAGCAACTGATAGAGCGTGTAGAGAACTTTGCACTTGCTGGTAACCCTGTAGAAATGCCTAATGCTTTTGTCTATGGTTTAGCATCTTGCCCTATGGAGTTAACCCCAAAAGCTAGCCACGTTTAAGATCAGATTTCAACACTGGAACTAGATCATCCTTATGCCTTCCCAGTTGTTCAATTACTTGATCGGCCTTTAGCCCAGCAACATGAACACGTATATTGACTGTATCGCATCCTGAGTCATGCACTATTCCGCTTAAACGCTCAGCCGCTTCAGCACCATTTTGGCCAAATACCGTGCTATCTCCCTGAATCCAATTCGCTTTAGCTCGATCACTTGCGTAGCTATGGTAATGCTCCATTTGAGCTTGAATCTGTGACGTTGGGGGGCTTCCAATCCAAACACGCCGGATCAGTATGACTGGGCCGTTTCCGCCAGCCTCTCGATATATAGAAGACAGCTTCTTGGAGACGTCGGGAGATTGCAACGAATCAAAGAGAATTCCTGCATTAAGTCTCGCAGCTCTTCTACATGCTTCGGTACTTTGTGCTGCGATTACAATTGGTATCGGTTGAAGTTTGCATTGATTTATGGCGAGATCCTTTGCAATCGGATCTTCAGCTATCCCGCGCAAAGTATCAACGATCCAAGGAAGGTTACTTTTGAATCGGATATTTCTCTCATCAAATGGGACTTCTGCCAGCTCAAAGTCAACTGGAAGCGCACCTGCTGCGAAGCCTATTCCGACTCGATGCGGGTAAGCGCTGGATAGCCAAGCTATTTCTTCTGCAAGCATGGCACGAGGTTTGGTCGGGAGTAGCAGTGGACAAGGAGAAACCCATATTTTCTCAGTCGCTGCCAAAAGAAACGCACTGAGCTGAAGCGGGTTGGGTAAGTATCCCGGAAATCCTGCATGATGTTCACTAACCATGACACCGTCATAGCCAATATCCTCAGCGAGTTGTGCCTCGGCTCTCATTTGATTTACCTGATCAACTGATGTCCCCTCGGATGCATAAAGACGTAGCGATACAGAACCTGCACCTAATGTCATTCCCGACATTTAAGGAAGTTCTCCGTGAAGCTCGTCATTAGAAAAGTTGCTTAAAAACTGTGTAAATTGAGGCCCCCTTCTTAGTGAATGACCACCATCAACATTTATACACTGCCCGGTGATCCATCTTGATTCGGAACTCAGGAGAAACTTTACAAGCGCGGCGACATCATTTGGCTGGCCCACGTCTCCAAGTGGTGTGTTTTCTATATAGCTGGAAAATATCTCACTGTCTCTGGGAATGCCCTCCATGATCTCAGTTTCAATAAAACCAGGGCGAACCGCATTGAATCGTATATTTGCTGGCCCATACTCATCAGCTGCATTTCGAATGATCGCTTCAATACCGGCTTTCGCTGCAGGATACGCTCCGAACCAAAGATGGGTTAGGTGACTTGCTATAGATGACATCCCCACAAAAGAAGCTTTATCAGACTTTCGCAGTATAGGAACAGCATGTTTGATGCAAAGCATCGTACCAAGGACGTTCAAGTTTAGAACTCTTGAAAACTCTTCCGCGGTCTGCATGTGGTACGGAACTATTGCTCCTCCTCCTCCTGCATTTGCAACAACTCCATCAAGGCCCTCACCAAACTCATCAGCAGCTAAAACAGTTTCAAGGACCTGTTCTTCGTCAGTGACGTCACAAGTCACATATTGAATAACTCCACCATCTTGATGGCTTTCAACTATTTCTTGAACAGACTGTTTCAAGTTTTCTTCGGTTCTTCCACATATAGTCACAAGCGCTCCATGAGAATACATTTCAGCAGCACAAGCTTTTCCGATACCGGTCCCTCCTCCAGTAATAAGGACTCCAAAATTTTCTAGATCTCTTTTCATGTCATCTCCAAAGTTTTAAACATCTTTCTCCAACTCACCTTTCAGAAGTGAAGAAATTCCTGGGAAACCAACAATTTTCCCCCATTCACGATCTAAATAGTAGGCGACAAATATGATCACCGCAGTTGTGTATACCCAGTTCACAAAGAATCTAATGATCAAGTAACCGTCAACCGAAGCATTGTTATACAGCCAGATATCAAAACCAGAACTTACAAGCAATGCAACTCCCAAAATGCAGCCAACTCGGTTAACTCCCAATTGGAAAGCCGGATCGTCTGTGCTGAATTTATTGGAATAGATAAATTTCTTAACCTGCTTTGTCAAATATCTACGAGATAATAATGCTGTAGATATAAGCCCAATTCCCACAGAAGCTTTAGTTCCAATTCCAATTCCAAAATATACAGCTTCGCTGTCAGTGATTATTCCTATGACTCCCCTTATCACAATTCCTGCAGTGACTATGGGAATGAACTTTCCTACAGGATGCCCGTTTCTATACCTACGAATGGAGATAGCTACAGACCAAACAGTCGCAGCGACGATAGCCTGTGCCAAACCCAACATTCTGTTGAAGACGATAAACAAAACAATTGGCATGATTGATTCCCATGGGTTCTGCTTTACCCGCGGACTTTCTGGCGGACCAGATTTATTTGGATCTTCTTCAGCCACGTATTCATTTTGCTGCTTTAGAGAAAGAATTACACAATATGCAGTGAAATTTAGTTGAGTCTAAAGTTTAAATAGCTAAGGGGAGGTTTTTGTGGGCACTATAGCAATAACAGGATCAGGGTCGGGCATCGGAGCTGCAACCCGAAAGTTAATGGAATCTCAAGCGGTAGATGTTATAGGGATTGATATCCAAAATGCGGAGATTGAAGCTGATTTGGGAACACCCGAGGGAAGGCAGAGAGCAATTGCTTCAACGCTTGACATGGCCGGAGGTAAACTTGACGGTTTGGTAACGTGTGCTGGTGTTTCAGTTCCCTTCGACCCGAAACTAATGCTTTCAATCAATTGGTTTGGGACCATGGAGCTTTTAGAAGGGTTAAAAGACTCCTTAGCTAAAGGCAATGAGAACTCATACGTTGTAGCTGTATCCTCGAACTCAACTACGATTACTCCAAACATTCCCGATGAACTTGTTAACGCCTGTCTAGATCGTGACGAGCAAACAGCCTCTGAAGTTCTTGATGGGCTTGAGAGCCCACAGGATATGGCAATAGCTTATGCCGCATCTAAGTTAGCGGTTGCTAGATATGTTCGCATGAACGCACCATCGGAAGATTGGGCAGGAAATGGAATTCGTTTAAACGCTATTTGTCCAGGGGCGATCATGACTCCATTGCTCAAGAACAGTATCAACGACCCTGTATTTGGGCCTGCTGTTGAGCACCTACCGATTCCTGTCGGAGACTTTGGCTCTCCTGACCTCATAGCTAAATGGATAGCAATGATGCTTTCTCCAGCTGCAGATTTCATGTGTGGGTCACTAGTTTATGTTGATGGCGGTTCGGATGCTTTAATTCGTCCAAACGATTGGCCACGGTCTTTTTCCATCTAATGTAATCTTCTTTCCTTGTCTCCATGTTGCAAGACTATTTTGGGTCACTTAGCATCACTCAAAGGATAAAGGAGTAAGAATGTACCCTGGTGAAATAGCAAAGTCGACCCCTGATAAGCCTGCGATCATCATGTCTGACACAGGTGAATCAATGTCATTCCTGGAGCTTCATGAGTATGCAGAAAAAATGGCCAATCTATTTCAGGCAGCTGGCTTGAAACCCGGTGACCATGTTGCGCTATGCCTTGAAAACCGTATGGAATTTTTACCCATCTGTTGGGGCGCCCACTATGCAGGTTTATACTACACAGCAATAAGCTCTCGGCTTACGGCACCTGAGATGGCATACATCATTAACGATTGCGGGGCTGGTGCTTTCATCACCTCCACATACAAAGCGCAAGAGGCTATTGAGTTAGAAGACGATATACCAGATGTTTTTTTGCGACTTAGTGTGGGCGGAAATATTGATGGCTACGATCAGCTAGAGGCGCTTCTGGCAGAACAGCCAATTACGCCTGTCGGACCAAGGGTTGAGGGTGCTGACATGCTCTATTCTTCAGGTACCACTGGGCGTCCCAAGGGAGTCAAAGTTCCCTTGCCAGAGACTGCTCTAGGAGACACTGATGGAGTTACAGCCTTACTTGGTCTTCTTTTTGGCGCTAACCAAAACACTGTTTATCTATCTCCTGCCCCCTTATATCACGCTGCACCACTTCGATTCTGCCGAGGAATACATAAGATTGGTGGGACCGTAATTGTTATGCCGAGATTCGACCCACTAGAGCTTCTTGAAAGTATTCAGGAGTACAAGGCAACATTTATGCAAGTAGTCCCAACAATGTTCGTCAGGCTATTAAAACTTGATAAAACCGAGCGCGAAGCATTTGATGTTTCCTCACTTGAGTCTGTGGTCCATGCTGCAGCACCATGCCCAATTCCGGTCAAGAAGCAAATGATTGAGTGGTGGGGAAAAATTATCCATGAATACTATGCCGGCACCGAGGGTAACGGATTTTGCTATTGCAACAGTGACGATTGGCTCAGCCACGAAGGAACGGTCGGAAAAGCAATATTGGGAACATTACATATTGTTGATGATGATGGTGCTGAGCTGCCGGTCGGAGAAATAGGTGGCGTTTACTTTGAAAGTGATGGCAATTTTGAATACCACAATGACCCTGAGAAGACTGAAAGCGCCAAACTAAATAATGGCTGGTCGACGCTAGGTGATATTGGAAAAATTGATGAAGACGGTTTCTTATACCTAACTGATAGAAAAGCATTTATGATCATTTCGGGAGGAGTCAATATATACCCTCAAGAAGCGGAAAATGTCTTAACGATGCATGAGAAAGTTCTTGACGTTGCGGTTTTCGGAGTTCCCAATGATGATTTAGGAGAAGAGGTCAAAGCAGTCGTTCAACTTCTTGACCCAGATCAAGCATCACCAGAAGTTGAAAGAGAACTTCTGTTATATTGCCAAGAGCAACTCGCAAAAGTGAAATGCCCAAGAAGTATTGACTTCCGAGATGAACTTCCTCGGCATCCCACTGGAAAGCTTTATAAACGACTGTTGCGTGACGAGTATTGGGGCGATAGCGAAAGCCGAATAGTTTAGGAAGACATGAATATTGATGAGATAAATGATCATTTTGAGATTGAACGGTTAATGATTAAATATGTCGAAGCAATAGATAATAAAGACTGGAATATGCTTGATGAGGTCTTTACCGAGCAAGCATTCTTAGACTACGAAAGTTCGGGTGGTCCTGAAGGAAAAGGTGACTACCCCACCATCAAGAAATGGCTTCAGAAGAATTTGTCTATGTTCCCGATGACACAACATATGATAGGTAAGTCATTTATTGAATACCATGGGGATTCTGCAAAATGCAGAACTATGTTCCATAACCCTGTTGGAGTTCCGATCAACGCTGACGGGGTTTATGACCCTGAGGGAGAAAGCCTCCACGTTTTTATCGTTGGAGGATGGTACAACGATTTTTGTGTCAAAACCGAAGAAGGCTGGCGTATCGAAAAGAAAATTGAGGAACAGGCTTACATGCAGGGATCGTTCCCCCCTCTGCAATAATTTCAAACTTGTGAATGTTGCCTAAGCCATTCGTACATTGCTACACCACTTGCGACTCCAGCGTTGATTGATCTTGTTGACCCATATTGCGTAATTGCAAGTATTTTCGCTGATGCTTTGATCATTTCGTCACTGAGTCCAGGGCCTTCTTGCCCAAATACGAGGACACAGTTCTTAGGCATCGAAGATGTCTCAATAGCTTCGGAACCAGGGATGTTATCGATTCCAATTACGGTGCACGATTGATTGTCTGCCCATTGAATGAAATCTTCCACGGTTGGGTGGTGGTGAATGTGTTGATAGCGATCAGTTACCATAGCGCCTCTTCTATTCCACCTGCGTTTGCCTACTATGTGCACGCCTCGGGCTAAAAAAGCATTGGCGTTACGGACAACAGTCCCGATATTGAAATCATGTTCCCAATTTTCAATTGCGATATGAAACGAGTGACGGGACTGATCTAGGTCAGCAATGATGGCTTCGCGACTCCAATATCGATATTTATCAACGACGTTTCTAGTGTCGCCTTCTTCAAGTAAGTTGACATCATATTGAGGACCGTTTGGCCAAGGCTTTGGATGTGGTCCTAAAGTCATCTATCTATTAGGTCCTTTCTTTGTTTGTGGTTACTCTACTACTTTCGGGCCTTGAAATTACTGAAACCTAGGCGTGAGGAATGATACCGAAAGCCATCACACAGTAATGAAGTGCTGCCGCAGCTACAACCATTGCATGCCAAATTTCATGGTATCCAAAGGTGTCAGGCCAAGGATCTGGTCGTCGCAAACCGACAATAAATGCGCCGAGTGTATAAAGCACTCCTCCTATTCCAAGAAGCAACAACCATTCGAATTCAAGGAAGTCAAT
>Ga0207993_1000956_pt1 | contig 11323 bp, 12 predicted proteins | sample ETN01SmetaG_2_FD_185791 | JGI IMG/M metagenome (GOLD analysis project Ga0207993, IMG submission 185791) | Marine microbial and viral communities from oxygen minimum zone, Eastern Pacific Ocean - ETNP2014F12-01SV265 (SPAdes) (version 2) | ecosystem: Environmental > Aquatic > Marine > Oceanic ...
ACATTAGGTTCTATTGATGCGATGAGATCAATTCAAAAATCAAATGGAGAAAAAGGATGTCATCGCTACATAATAAGTCATAATCAATCTGCATTAAATATTTTAGAAGTACATAAAATGTTTGAAATTACTGGTTGGATTAATCCAAGCATAGATATTGTTCCTTTATTTGAAACAATTGAAGATTTAAAAAATTCAGTATCTGTTATGGAAAAGGTATATAACAATTCCATTTACAAAAATCACTTAGAAAATCGAAATAATGAGCAGATAGTGATGTTAGGGTTTTCTGATGGAACAAAGGACGGTGGTTATTTAACAGCAAACTGGAATATTTTAAAATCCAAAGAACAACTCATCGATATTTCTTCAAAATATGGAATCAAGCTTAAGTTTTTTGATGGTAGAGGAGGTCCACCTGCTAGGGGAGGTGGTAATACACACCAGTTTTACAGTTCTATGGCAGGTATTATAGATACTACAGATATTCAATTAACAATCCAAGGACAAACAATTAGTTCTAATTTTGGCACCATTGATTCATGTCAATATAATTTAGAACAGTTAATTAGTTCGGCTTGTAATAATCAGAATTTAAGTGATTCTTTTAGCCATTTAAGCGATGATAACAGAAAAACAATGGATATGCTCTCAGAATATAGTTTCAAGGCATATAATGACTTTAAAAACCATCCAATGTTTCTAAGTTATCTAGAAAAAATGAGCACAATTAAATATTATGCAAAGACAAACATTGGAAGTAGACCATCTAAAAGAAAGTCAAGTTCAGATGTTTTTGAAATAGAAACATTAAGAGCTATACCCTTTGTTGGAGGATGGAGTCAACTTAAGCAAAACGTTCCAGGGTTCTTTGGATTAGGTTCCTCAATAAATTTTTTCCATGAAAACAATGAATTTAATAAAGTTGAAAAACTTTATAAAGAAATGCCTTTTTTCAGAACATTATTATCCAACTCAATGATGAGTCTTCAAAAATCTTTCTTTGATTTGACTCATTATCTAAAAGATGATAAAGATTTCTCTGAGATATGGAATATTATTTATTCTGAATATAATCTTACAAAACAAATGATTTTAAAATTATCAGGATTTAAAAAATTGATGGAGAATGAGCCTGCTAACAAGGCATCAATTAACAAAAGAGAGGAAATAATTTTACCATTGTTTACTATACAGCAATTCGCTTTACAAAAACTTAACAAGTTAAGATTGGAAGAAAATCCAGCGAAAAATAAGATTAAAGTTTGTGAAAAATTGATTACTAGGTCACTATTTGGAAGTATTAATGCTAGTAGGAATTCTGCCTAATTAAACTGTATAATAATCAAAAGAATCAGCTATTAAATTCACATCAACATTTACATCAGTTTCGACTAAACCTAGATTTTTAAGTAAAACAAATTTTGGAATATTTAAATGATTTTTTTTATCATATTTAATAAGATTACATATTTCATCAATATCGTTTTTAGAAAAGCTCACTTTATTAAAGAACTTATTTAAATGGTTTTTTATTTCATTTGCTTTATCTATTTCTAAACCATTTATTTTACAAGAGATGTAAGATTCACATATCATCCCAATGGCTATAGCTTCACCATGTAATAGTTTGTTTTTTTTGTTCATAAAAAGGGATTCAACAGCATGTCCAATTGTATGGCCAAAATTTAAGTGTTTTCTGACATCGTTTTCAAACTTATCTTTCTTAACAACTTTGTTTTTTAATTCAATGGAACAAGCAATAATATTTTCATCATAAGCTAGATTAGGATTTTCAACTAATTTTTTAAAATTTGAATTAGATATAATTGAGTGCTTGAATATTTCAGCATATCCACTATTAATTTCTCTTTTGGAAAGAGTTTTTAAATACTCTGTATCAACTATAACAGAAAGTGGATCTGAAAAAAGTCCAATTTGGTTTTTTATTGAATTTAAATTAATTCCTGTTTTACTTCCAATAGATGCATCAACCATTGAGAGTAGAGTAGTAGGAATATTTACAAAATCAATTCCTCTTTTATATGTGCTTGCTATAAATCCACCCATATCCGTAATTACTCCTCCACCTAAATTTATAAGAAGACTATTCCTGTCTGCATTTTTATTTGTTAAGTGATTCCAAACATCTAGACATGTGTCTAAATTTTTATGAATTTCACCAGACTTAATTTCAATTATTTCAAATTTAAATGAGACTTTTTCTTTGAATGTTGTTAAACATAATTTCTTTGTGTTTTCATCAACAAGAACATAAAAATTTGTGTAATTATTTGATGCAACTAGTTCATTTAGATGTGCATATCCCTCATCCCTAAATCTTATTTTATATGTGTCTGTGGAAATAATATTCACTTAATTAAAAATCAGATTACAAATTAACAACATTTTAAAAAAACAACATATATTAGAATATTAATTTATTGGATGGATAATAAGATTTTTGACGATACTCAAATTGCTTTCAAAATGAAAAAAAACTTTCATTTATATAATGCAATTTTTTTATTCAATATTATTACTAGAAAGATCTTGGTTACAGTTTTTACTAATCTAACATTAGTGATGTTAAAATTGAATTTACCAATTAAGTGGATTCTGAAAAGAACAATTTATAAGCATTTCTGTGGAGGTGTTGATTTAGTTGAATGTAAAGAAATAATTAATGAAATGTATACTATGAATGTACATTCAATATTGGACTATTCAGTTGAGGGGCAAAAAAATGAATTGTCATTTGACAAGTCATGTAAAAAGAAAATTGATATTATTGATTCAGTTTCAAAAAATAAAGCCATTCCTTTTGCTGTTTTTAAACCTACCAGCATTGGTAGATATGATTTATTTAAAATGGTTAGCAATCAAAATCAATTAAATAAAACTGAAAATGATGAGTGGTTGAATGTGGTTGCAAGATTTCATAAAATTTGTAAACATGCAATGAAAATGAATATTAAAATATTAATTGATGCTGAGGAGTATGAGGTTCAAAAAGCAATTGATGATCTTTCGCTTGAGATGATGATAAACTATAATATTAATGATGTAATAGTATATAATACAATACAGCTTTACAGGTGGGACAGACTTGATTACTTAAAAAAAATATTAAAGAAATATTCAGCCTCAGAATTTAATTTTGGATTTAAATTAGTCAGAGGTGCATATATGGAAAAGGAAAGATTAATGGCAAAAAAAGGAAAATATAAATCACCAATTTGTTCAACAAAAAATGATACTGATAAAAATTTTGATAATGCCGTTGAACTGATGTTTGACAACTTAAAAAAAATAGATTTTTTTGTTGCTACTCACAATGAGAACTCAAACTATAAAGTCATGAAGCTGATGAAAAAAAATGGTCTTCAAAACTCAACAAATAAAATATGGTTTGGTCAGCTTTATGGTATGAGCGATAATATTACATTTAATTTAGCAAAAAATGGTTATAATGTTGCCAAAATATTACCATTTGGACCTGTAGAAAATTTAGTTCCATACCTCATAAGAAGAGCTCAAGAGAATTCATCTTTTGAAGGTCAATCAAGTAGAGAATTGAGTTTATTAAGAAAAGAATTACTCAGGAGAAAGGCTTAAGTCTACAAAGTATACTTTTTCATCACAATTGATTGCTTTGAATGTGTATGATTTTGTATTAAGATTATTTTGCAGTTTATAGGTGTTACAGGAATCCTTGTTTATAATACTTTCTGAAAATAATATTTTAGAACTATTGATAATATTGATTGTGTCATAATTAATAAAAGAATTATCAAATTCCCATATCTTCTTTTTAAAATCGCTTATAACTCTTTTATTAGGGAGATAATTAAACTCAGTGTTTTTTTGATTTACTATAAAGTAAGTTATTAAACAACCAATTGATAGACCAAAAAAATAATATGTAAGCCTTTTATTAAAACTCATTTGTTTTTAATTCTATTTTTCTCATGTTATCATCTTCTATATCAATATTAACTATTGAGAAGGGTTTGTCAATCAAATCAATAATTTTTTTTGGCCATTCAACAAAAAGCCAATCATTAGTGTTTACAATATCAAAAAAGCCAATTTCGTTCAAATCTTTTATGTTTTCAACTCTATATAAATCAGCATGATAAATCTTATTTTTTTTATTATCATAAATATTTAAGATTGGAAATGTTGGACTTGAAACATTATCAATTGAGCCTAATTCATAACATAGATTTTTTATTAATGTAGTTTTTCCTGATCCTAAATCTCCCTCAAATAAAATTATTTTACCATTACTATTTTCAAAAATAAATTTACAAGCTTCATTAATCTCGGATAAGCTGTAATAAAAAATCATTATTTGTATTTTTATTTAAATTACAAAGGAAAGACTTTCCTCAGAGATTAATAAATTAATTTTCATATTTTTGCGGTCATGGAATTAAAGGCATTTGAAGTTGCAAAATTAATTGATGGTGTTGTTGAGGGAGATAAAAATTCTAGTATTAATAAATTATCCAAAATTGAAAATGGCGATAATAACTCATTATCATTTTTAGGCAATTCCAAATACAACGACTTTTTATACAAATCAAATGCTTCTATAGTAATCGTTAATAAATCTCTTGAATTAAAGAAAGATGTAAAACCAACCCTTATTAGGGTTGAGGATCCTAATCTAGCCTTTTCAATTTTACTTGAGCATTTTAATAACCAGCAAATAACTAAAACCGGTATTGATTCACAATCTGTAATTTCTTCAAATGCCAATTATGGTGACAATCTTTACTTTGGAAAGTTTTCCATAGCCGAAGATGGCGCAAAAATTGGAAATAATGTAAAAATCCATCCTCATGTACATATTTCTCAAAATGTTGTAATTGGCGATAATTGTGTTATTTATCCTGGTGTAAAAATTTACAGAAATACATTGATAGGGAATAATTGTATCATTCATTCCGGTACTGTTATAGGTTCGGATGGGTTTGGTTTTAACAAAGACTCAAAGGGTAATAATTTGAAAGTTATTCATAATGGAAATGTTGTGATTGAGGATGATGTGGAAATAGGATCTAATTGTTCTATTGATCGTGCTACCTTGGGCTCTACATTGATAAAATCTGGAGTTAAAATTGATAATCTTGTTCAGGTTGCTCACAATGTTGTAATTGGTAATAACACTTGTTTAGCTGCTCAAGTTGGAGTAGCAGGCTCTACTACAATAGGTAAGGATTGTTTAATTGGAGGTCAGGTTGGAATTGCAGGCCACTTAAAAATAGGTGACCGAGTTCAAATGCAGGCAAAATCTGGAGTTTTAAAGAATATTTCAGATGATTCAGTAATAATGGGTTATCCAGCTATCAATTATAGAGATTACAATAAATCATATGTTCATTTTAAAAATTTTCCTAAAATCATGAACTTTATAAATAAGTTGATGAAAAAATATAATGACCAATAACCAAACAACAATTAACTCATCAATATCACTTGAAGGGGTAGGTATACACACAGGAAAAGATGTTAAACTTACCTTTAATCCTGCAGATTCAGATACTGGATATGTTTTTAAAAGAGTTGATTTAGATGGTCATCCATTAATTGAAGCACTTTCAAAATATGTTGTCAACACTCAGCGTGGTACAACACTAGAAAAATCAGGTGTTAAATTGAAGACAATAGAACATGTTTTGGCAGCACTTGTTGGTTTAGAGATTGATAACGTTTTAATTGAAATTAATGCGGAAGAGCCACCAATTATGGACGGTTCATCAAAATTTTTTGTTGATGCTCTGGAAAAAGCTGGTCTAAAACAATTAAATAGTTTAAGAAAAGAGTACGTAATTAAAAACGTAATAACACATAAAGATGAAAAATCTGGTAGTGAAATTACAGTTATTCCCTCAGAAAACTATCAAATTACAGCAATGGTTGACTATGATACAAAGGTTCTTGGAACACAAAATGCATCATTATCAAAACTTTCTGAATTTAAAGACAACTTTTCAAATGCAAGAACATTTAGTTTTCTGCATGAGATAGAGATGTTATTAGAAGACAATTTAATTAAAGGAGGTGATTTGAATAATGCAATTGTATATGTTGATAAGAAAATATCAGATGATACAATGGAAAAATTAAAAAAAGCATTCAACAAGGATAAAGTTTCAGTCAAACCTAATGGTATATTAGATAACTTAACTTTGCATTATCAAAATGAGGCAGCCAGACATAAGCTTCTTGATGTCTTAGGTGATCTTGCATTAATAGGTAAAAGAATCAGAGGAAAAGTTATTGCAAAAAAACCTGGACATTTCATAAATACAGAGTTTGCAAAAAAAATTAGTGATATAATTGAAAAAGAAGAAAATTTAGAATTGAAAAAGAAAGAATACGAAAAAAAAGCAATTATGGATGCTGAGCAAATAATGAATATATTACCTCATAGGCCTCCATTTCTATTTATTGACAAAATATTGAAGATTAGTGAAAACTCAATTACTGGACTTAAGTATGTTTCACCTGATGAACCATATTTTAAAGGTCATTTCCCAGGAAGACCTGTAATGCCAGGTGTTTTACAAATTGAAGCCATGGCTCAGGTTGGAGGAGTACTTGTCTTAAGTACTTTTCCTGACCCCGAAAATTATTTAACCTTTTTTGGTAGAATAGAAAATGCTAAATTTAAAAGACCTGTAGAGCCAGGCGATACTTTGATTTTTGAGCTTGAGCTTTTGTCGCCTATAAGAAGAGGTATAAGTCATATGCTCGCAAGGGCCTATGTTGATGGAGAATTAACAACTGAAGCTGAAATGAAAGCAAAAATCATTAAAAAATAGAATATGAATCAACCATTATCATATGTTCATCCAGCAGCCAAAATTGCAAAAACCGTAGTAATTGAGCCTTTTACAACTATCGCGAAAGATGTTGTTATTGGCGAAGGAACCTGGATAGGTTCAAACGTAACAATTATGGAAGGTGCCAGAATTGGAAAGAATTGCTCAATATTTCCAGGTGCTGTTATTTCAGCTATACCTCAAGATTTAAAATTCAAAGGTGAGGAAACTACCGCGGTCATTGGAGACAATACTGTTATTAGAGAATGTGTAACCATTAACAGAGGAACAAACTGGAGGAAAAAAACTGAAATTGGTAAAAATTGTTTAATAATGGCTTATTGTCACATAGCACACGACTGTAAAGTTGGTGATAACTCAATATTTTCAAATAACTCAACACTAGCAGGACATGTAACTGTTCAGGACTATGTAATTCTTGCAGGTATGGTTGCTGTTCATCAATTTTGCAACATTGGTCGACATGCTTTTATTGCTGGTGGATCATTAGTTAGAAAAGATATTCCCCCATTTGTAAAAGCTGCGAGAGAACCACTCTCATATGTTGGTATTAATTCAGTAGGCTTAAGGAGAAGGGGTTTTGAATCCGAAAAGATTAGAGAGATTCAAAATATTTATAGAATTCTTTATCAAAAAAAATTCAACAACACTCAAGCTATAAATATAATTGAAGCTGAGGTTGAGGCAACAACAGCAAGAGACGAGATATTATTGTTTATAAAAAACTCACAAAGAGGAATTATGAAAGGTTACGTTCAAAATTAATTATGATAACAACTTCAGATATTAGAAAAGGTTTGTGCATAAGATATTCAAATGATATTTATAAAATCATTGAATTCTTACATGTAAAACCTGGTAAGGGACCAGCTTTTGTAAGAACTAAATTGAAGAGTGTTTCTACTGGTAAAGTAGTTGATAATACCTTCACAGCAGGACATAAAATTGATGACGTAAGGGTTGAGAATAGAAAATATCAGTTTCTATATAAGGATGGGGAGACTTACCACTTTATGAATAATGAAGACTATAATCAAATTGAAGTTGATAAATCACAAATAGAGTCTGATGTTTTTTTAAAGGAAGGTCTTGTTGTTACAATAATTGTAAATTCTGAAAATTCAAATATTTTATCTGTTGAAATGCCCCAGAATGTAGTTCTAGAAGTAATTTCCTCAGAGCCTGGTGTTAAAGGAAATACCGCTACAAATGCCACTAAAAATGCTAAACTTGAGACAGGTGCTAACATAAATGTGCCTTTGTTTATAAATGAGGGAGATTTAATAAAGGTAGATACTGATAAGGGTGTATATTTAGAAAGAATGAAAAAGTAAAATGAGTATACTAGTCAATAAGAATTCAAAAATAATAGTTCAAGGTTTTACAGGTTCCGAAGGAACATTTCATTCTCAACAAATGATTGAGTATGGAACAAACATTGTTGGTGGTGTAACACCTGGAAAAGGAGGTTTAATTCATTTGGATAAACCTGTTTTTAATACTGTAGAAGATGCTGTAAATGCAACAGACGCAAACACATCAATCATATTTGTTCCTGCTGGTTTTGCAGCTGATGCAATTTTTGAATCTGTTGATGCTGGAATAAAAGTTATCGTTTGTATAACTGAAGGTATTCCTGTTTTAGATATGACCAAAGTTTATAACTATATAAAGCAAAAAGATTGTACTTTGATAGGTCCAAATTGTCCTGGAATCATAACGCCTGATGAAGCTAAAGTTGGAATAATGCCTGGATTTGTTTTTAAAAAGGGTAGAGTAGGTTTAGTTTCTAAATCAGGTACATTGACATATGAAGCTGCAGATCAGATAGTTAAAGAAGGTTTTGGGATTTCAACAGCGATTGGTATAGGTGGTGATCCAATAATTGGCACCACAGTTGAAGATGCTGTGAAGTTCTTTTTTGAAGACGATGAGACCGATTGTGTTGTAATGATTGGTGAAATCGGTGGTCAATTAGAGAATAATGCTGCTCAATGGATAAAAAAATCAAAAATCAAAAAGCCTGTAATAGGATTCATAGCTGGTGAAACTGCACCAAAGGGAAGAACCATGGGACATGCAGGTGCTATAGTAGGGGGCAAAGATGATACTGCTGCCGCAAAGAAAAGTATTTTAAAAGAATGTGGAGTACATGTTGCCGATTCTCCTGCTGATATAGGTAAATTTGTCAAAAAATATATTAATTAAACATGAAATTATTAGAAGGTAAAAATATATTGATAACAGGTGGAAGTAGAGGTATTGGTAAATCAATAGTTGAAGTTCTTTTCAACAGTGGTGCAAATGTTGGTTTTACATTTTCTTCCTCTCAATCAGCTGCAAATGAAATAGCTAAAAATTTAAATTCCTCATCACAAAAATGTATTGCTTATAAAAGTGATGCTTCAAAATTAGATCAATGTGAGAACCTTGTTGAATCATTCTTAAATGATTTTGAAACAATAGATGTCTTAATTAATAATGCTGGAATTACAAAGGATAATTTATTAATGAGAATGGGTGAGGATGACTTTGATAAAGTTATGGAAGTTAATTTAAAGTCAGTATTTAATATGACTAAAGCTTGTCAGAGAGTTTTTTTAAAAAACCGAAAAGGAAGTATCATTAATATGAGTTCAGTTGTTGGTGTTAAGGGAAATGCTGGACAATCTAATTATGCGGCATCCAAAGCAGGTATAATTGGTTTTTCAAAATCAATAGCACAAGAGCTTGGATCTAGAAGCATAAGATGTAATGTAATTGCCCCAGGGTTCATTAAAACTGAAATGACTGACAACTTGTCTGACTCAATTATTGAAAGTTGGACAGAAAATATCCCTCTGAAAAGACCAGGGGAATCTAATGATGTTGCAAATTTATGTCTGTTTTTGGCATCAGATTTGTCATCTTATATAACAGGACAGGTCATCAATGTTGATGGAGGTCTTTTAACTTAAATAATTATAAATATATATGGAAAAATACTCAAAAATTGGATTACCAGCACTTATTGGAGCTTTAGTGCTCTTTGTCTTCGCAGTTAAAACATTTGTTAACATTGGATATGGTGAGGCAGGAGTGTTGTTTAAAACGTTTGGAAATGGTGTTGTTACTGATGAACCACCTCTAGGTGAAGGTTTAAATATTGTAATGCCATGGAACAAGGTTTATATATACAATGTTAAGCAACAGGAGGTTTTTGAAAGTAAAATGCAAGTTTTATCCTCAAATGGTCTAGATATTTCATTAGATATTTCTGTATTATATCAACCTAAAATTGCTGAGTTAGGATTATTACATCAAACGAAAGGATCTAACTATTTAAATGTCGTAATTATTCCATCATTAAGAGCTGTAGCTCGAAGTGTTGTAGGTCAATATACGCCTGAGCAGTTATATTCAACGAAAAGAGATGCAATTCAAAATGAAATTTTTGAACAACTCGTTGATGATGTTGAAAATCAACATGTTCAAATTAATTCTGTTTTGGTAAGGGATGTTACTCTGCCACCAAATATTAAAGCCGCAATCGAAAGAAAACTTACTCAGGAGCAAGAGGCTTTAGAATATGTCTTTAGGTTAGAAAAGGCTAGACAGGAAGCTGAAAAACTAAGAATTGATGCTGAAGGTAAAGCAAATGCGAACAGAATATTAAATAGCTCTTTAACTGCGAATATTTTGAAAGATAAAGGGATTGAAGCAACATTGAAATTATCTGAATCTCCAAATACTAAGACAGTTATTATTGGATCAGGATCTGATGGATTGCCAATAATTCTTGGAAACCAATAAATAGTTTAAATTATATTTTTAAAAACCCGTTTTTATAACGGGTTTTTTTATTTAATGAATTATCAAATTCAAATGTGTGTTTTATCTCCTCAAGATAACTGAGTATATTTTCTTATATTTACAAAAAAATTATAATTGGCAAAATCACAACAAACATTCAATAAGCTCGAAAGAGAAAAGAATAAAGCAAAAAAAAGAGAAGAAAAAAGGAAAAAAATGGCAGCTCGCCGCGAAGCTAAAGCACGTGGGGAGTACAAACAGGATGAGTTTGTCTATGTTGATTTTAATGGAAATTTTACTGATACGCCACCAGATCCAGAAGAAAAAGAACAAATAAGCCTTGAATCAATTATAATTAGTCCTACAAAGAAAGATGATGTTGATAGTCGTGTTAATGGAAAAGTAACTTTCTATGACGATGAAAAAGGTTTTGGTTTTATAAAAAACCCACTTAATCAAGATTCATATTTCTTTCATTTCAGTGAATGCCCTGATACATTAGCTATTGGTGATAAAGTAGAATTTGAATTAATTCGCGGAGAAAAAGGTATGAATGCTGTAAAAATCATTAAACAGTAAATGAACCATAATATATATTATGTTAAATTATAGATGAAAAAAAAGATATTATATACCCTACTAACAATTCTAGCTGTATTTGTAACATATGCAGC
>Ga0207993_1000961_pt1 | contig 11301 bp, 14 predicted proteins | sample ETN01SmetaG_2_FD_185791 | JGI IMG/M metagenome (GOLD analysis project Ga0207993, IMG submission 185791) | Marine microbial and viral communities from oxygen minimum zone, Eastern Pacific Ocean - ETNP2014F12-01SV265 (SPAdes) (version 2) | ecosystem: Environmental > Aquatic > Marine > Oceanic ...
AGCATTTAGAGTACAGGGAGGCGGAGCAAAAGTTACAGGTACTTTAGACATAGATGGTGGAATAACTATTACTGATAACAAAATAACATCTGCGGCCTCAAACGCAAATTTACAGATCGATGCCTCAGGAACAGGTGCAATTGAATTACTGACACAAAAAGTTATAATGGCTAATCTTCCAACTAGTGACCCGGGAGTAGCAGGACAACTTTACCAATCAGGTGCTGATTTAAAAATTAGCCAAGGATAATCAATGGCCCAGCAAACAATCAACATTGGTGCACTAGCAGACGATGGTACAGGAGACAGTATCAGAGTATCTGGCGTTAAGATAAACGAAAACTTTGCAGAAATATATGCAAAACAAAATTTTGTTAATTTAACACACTTCGAATTTGACAACAACACAATCAAAGGAATTCTATCAAATGCTGATATAGAAATGTCAGGCAACGGAACTGGTGTTGTTGATATGTCAGACTTAACTATTGATTCGACAATTAATCTTTCTGACAACGAGATCAAAACAAACACATCAAACGCCAATTTAAAATTTTCAGCAAATGGCACAGGATCAATTGAGATAGAAAAAGCAGACATTAACGGTGGTGCAATAGACGGAACTACTATCGGTGGTGCTACTCCTGTGGCAGGAACATTTACAACTGTCACTGCAAATACCCAGGCAGTGATAGATGGTGTAACAATAAAAGACAATACAATATCTGCAAACTCTTCGAATGCCAATCTTCAATTAAATGGAAATGGAACTGGAAACGTAAAATTTAATGGTTATAAATTTCCAAATGTAGAAGATACAACTGGTCCAAATCAAGTTTTTAAAACTAACGGCAGTGGAAGGATAATAACGGAAGTAACTCCATTGTTGTTCGTTAACACTATACTTGATGACGGCACAGCAACCATAACAGGCAACAGTGTGGCACAAACTTTTGATACTTTCAGTGCTTCAACATATAGAAGTGCAAAATATACGATACAGATTTCCGACGCAACAGCGAATAGGTTCAGCATCGTTGAAGCAAACGTTACCCACGATGGCACAAATGCATATATCAGCACATTTGGAGGTGCGGATAACGGTACAGGTGATGGATCAAGCATATATGACACTCTTGAATTTACTGCAATCATAAACAGTGGAAATGTTAGAGTGCGAGGTAAAGTAAATAACACTAACAGTCAAGTTTTAAAATTTATAAGGAGAGCAATTAAGGTTTAGTTATGGCGCAACAAACATTAAACGTAGGATCAAACGCAAACGACGGTACAGGTGATACATTAAGAGCCGCGATGCAAAAAGTGAACACGATGTTCACAGAAGTATATGCATCTTCTCTTTTCAATGATTCTATATCTTTGGTTGGCAATAACATAACTACCACACGTTCAAATGACGATCTTGTGATTAGACCTTCCGGAACAGGAACAGTCGCTATCGATAAATTATTGGTAGACGGAAACATACAACTTACAGATAATATTATTTCAACGACAAATTCTAATTCAAACTTAAAATTATCCGCTTCGGGTACTGGAAGTATTGAAATCGCAAAAGCAGATATCAATGGTGGTGCTATTGACAACACGGTGATTGGTGCAACTACACCAGCGGCGGCTACATTCACAACTGCAACTGTCAACACGCAGGCAGTAATAGATGGTGTGACAATATCAGATAATGAAATTACGACCAACGCCTCCAATGCAGATTTAGAATTATCAGGAAACGGCACAGGTACAGTAAAAGTAGCAGGCTTTACAATGCCGGCATCAGATGGATCAGCAAACCAATTATTAAAAACAGACGGCTCGGGAAATTTATCATTTGCAACAGCGACAGCAACACTACTCCATTCAGATATAAACGACAACACCACAACAGTTGGAACATCCACAACGTCACTTATTGATGAGTTTTCAGCGGCAACATATAGGAGTGCAAAATATTTTATATCAATATCAGATGCAACAAATGGTAGGTTTGAACTTGTTGAGGCAAATGTCATACACGGTCCAAGTGCTGACAGCACCATCGAGGCATACATAACTGTTTTTGGTTCAACAACTTCTTACACTACACCACTATGCACATTCACAGCAAACATAGATGATGGTAAAGTTCAACTATTAGCCACAAATATCAGCAGTAATGACTGTGTGTTTAAATTCCAAAGAATAGCAATCGACCTTTAATTTTACATTCGGTTTATAAAATTTAGAATAAATAACAGCATTAACGAGGATAATATAAAGTATGCCAAAACAAACGATTAATATAGGTTCTAGTGCAAATGACGGTACAGGTGATCCGTTAAGAACAGCATTTGACAAAATCAACGATAACTTTGATGAATTGTACAGCACATCATTAAGTGAAAGGGTTTCACTTGATACAAGTCCACAATTAGGTGGTGATTTAGATGTTGTAACTCACAGCATAGTTTCAACCACAAACAGAGATATAGTTTTGGCGCCACATGGAACAGGTTCAGTCAAGGCAAGTTCATTAAAATTCAAAGGAACATCAATAAGTTCAGATGATTCAACACAGGTACAGATCAACGAAGGTTTAAATGTATCTGGTGCAACAAGTTTATCAACAAGTTTAGCATTGGCAACGGGTGCAACGGTGACAGGTATCTTAGATGAAGATAACATGGCAACAAATTCAGCGACACAACTTGCAACACAGCAGTCGATCAAAGCATATGTTGACTCACAACTTACAGCACAAGATTTAGATCTAGCAGGTGACTCAGGAACAGGTGCAGTTGACTTAGATTCACAGTCATTGACGATAGCAGGTGGAACAGGTCTAACATCAGTTGCTGGTAGCCAAACAGTTACTTTAAACATTGACGCGACTGTGGCAACATTATCAGGTTCACAAACATTAACAAACAAAGTTATTACATCACCAACAATCAATGGTGCAACAATGACAGGAAACGTTACTGTTGACAATTTAATTTTAAACGATTCAGAAATTTCATCAAGTTCAAATGCAAATATAACAATCAATCCAGGTGGTTCAGGCACAATAGCATTAGGTGCCACTACTGCCGTCACAGGTAATGCATCTGTTTCAGGTACTTTAACAACTGCTGACATCACTACAACAGGCAACACAACTGTTAGTGGTACAGGAAATTTCGGCGGTGATTTGACAATTGAAGGTTCTATTAATGCAGACAACTGGATTTCAAATTCAAACCAAAGCATAACAATCAATCCAGCGGGTACTGGTGTATTAGTATTGCCAACAGATATTACACACACAGGTACACAATCCACATCAGGACAATTAAATGTAGACAATTTGAGATTGGACGGAAATGTGCTTTCATCAACTTCAGGAAGTATTACACTTTCACCAGCGGCAGGAACAAACTTGGTGCTTGGTCCAACATCAGGTGGTGTTGTTACTGCACCAGAGTTCCAAGCGACATTGGGTGAGTTTGTAACTTTAAGAACAGATACTTTATCCACTGACACTTCAAATGCCAACTTAACAATAGGTACACAGGGTACTGGACACATTGTTTTAGAAACAGAAAAAATAGCAAGAACAGGCAATTTGGAATTTGATATGTCTGGTTATGTAGTAATTGATTCTGGTGCTGGTGACATATATTTGAAAGACGACGGTACAGGTTTTGGTATTTTGTCCAACTCCGCAGGAAACCTTGAGATTAAATCAGGCAACACAACTGCACTGTCAATGACTGGTGCCAACGTGGCCGCACAAGGTAACTTGTCGGTAGCAGGTGCACAGGTAAGTTTCGCTAATCTTCCAACTTCTGATCCAGGAGTTGCAGGTAGATTGTGGAGAGACGGTACAACTGTCAAAATAAGCGTATAATAAGAAATAACACATATGAAGAAACAGCATTTCGCTAGGCGAAATAGATCTCCAAAGTCAGAGATAGCACGATTGCAGGAAGCACTGAAACGTGAAAGAGACCCAATAAGACGTGAAGACTTGAAACAACACCTAGAACATTGGATTCGCACAAAGAATAATAACCGATAAATACCCTTGTAAGGAGTAAACTAATGGCAACACCAGTGTGGACAACCACAGCAGGTAAATTAGCATCTATTGACGAGCAAGTCGCATATTCTCTTCAACTCGAAGCGAATACAAGTGATTCTACGGCCATTACATACTCCGTTATTGCAGGAAGCCTACCCAAAGGAATGCGGGTTACATCCACAGGCTTACTAACAGGTACTCCGGCTGAGGTTGCCAAAAGAACTCTTTACACTTTCGTCGTGCGAGCCACGGCCGGTACCACAATAACAGACAGAACATTTTCAATTGATGTCAAAGGTGCAGATGCTCCAACCTTTACGACTGCGTCTGGACAATTACAAATGGACGATTCGACAAGAGTTGGCCTATATTGGATTATAGATGGCTCGGAAATGAACGTGCAAATAGAAGCAACTGACACAGACACAGCGGCAGGACAAAAATTAGTATATGAAATTGTATCAGGTGAACTTCCACCAGGTATATCAATGAGCAAAACTGGTTTGGTATCAGGTATTGTGCAACTAACAGATGATCAAAAGTTTGGCGAGCGTGGAGGATTCGACGCAACCAATGAGGATTACGATGATGTTGTATATGACAAAACAGTATCTTCAAAAAGTATTAGTAAAAACTTTGAATTTGTAGTAAGGGTATCAGATGGCACGAGTTTTGTAGATCAAAACAATTCAATATTTGTGTATTCTGCGGATTTCTGGAGAGTATCTAATTCATTAGTAACAATTGATGTTACTGAAATAGATGGTTCACCATTAACAATGGATTTCAGCGGAAACAGAAGACCGGTATTTAGAACAGCATCTGATCTTGGAACGTTTAGACATGATAATTCTTTTGTTACTAAAATTGATGTAGAAGATTTTGATCCTTTGCAAGGAGATCTAGCATACACAATACAATCAGGATCATTACCAAGTGGAGTACAAATTGACGCCAGCACAGGAGAACTTTACGGCACACTCGCAAGACAATCAGCAGTAGAGAAAACTTACACATTCACAATTAGGGCGACCAGAACAGTCAGAGATGGCATAACAGTTTTCACAGACCAAGAATTTACAATGAAAGTTATTGGTCAAATAGATATTGGCATAGCATTCAGCACTCCAACAGTGATAGGAACGTTAACAGCAGACATACCAAGCACACTTTCGATAGTTGCTGTTGCAGAAAATACTGATAGGGTATTATCATACACCGTTACGTCAGGTTCTCTACCGCCAGGAATAACATTATCAGAACAGGGTAATTTGATAGGAACAATCGACGCCAGTGATTTTACCGATTCAACAAGATCATTTGAATTTACTGTGACAGTAAGTGATCAATATCAAGCAGTTGGACACGGAAAAACATTTACACTGAACGTTGATATTCCTTATACACAAGAAGAATATGGAAACATGACAGGACACGCAACATCGTTCATAGATCAAAACATATTTTATAATATTGCACAAGACCCAAGCATTAATTCTTCTGAATATATCTATCGTGGAGAAGATAAAAACTTTGGTATGAAAGTTAAACCAGAAATGTTAATGATGTCAGGATTAAAAGCACAAACACTTACAGCATTTCAAAATCAAATGTCTCAGAATCATGCACCCAAGCAATTATACTTTGGAGATATCAAGACAGCAGTAGCAAAAGAGGACGATGTGGTAAAATATGAGGTTGTTTATGTTGAAGTAAAAGACAATTTAGTAAACAACAAAGGCGAAGCAATATCAAGTTCAATCACGTTGAGGGATTCAATTACAAAACAAATACTAGGTCCTAGGGCATCTACTACGAATACAACAACAGATAGAAATGTTTACGAAATTACAACAGACGGTGGATTATCTTTCAGCACAGCAGGATCTAAAGTTAGATTTGCAAATCAATTGAGTGCTGACTTAGGTTTTGTTACAAAACTTTATCCAAATGCTGTGGCAAATATGAGAAGCAGAATGAAAAGTTTAGGACACAAGGAATGGACTTATCTTCCACAATGGATGAGGACAACACAGACCGGTGACCTTGCTCCTTTAGGATTTGTTTTAGCAGTGCCAATCTGTTATTGTAAGCCAGGTACATCCGCATTGATTAAAAAGAGAATAGAAGATAAAAAACTTATTTTAAAAAATATATCTTTTATTGTTGACAGATACACAGTCAGCAAGAGTGTTGTTACACCAGAAACTTTCATAGGTGATGGATCTACAAAAGCATTTGAATTAAACGAAATTGTACATGAACAAGATATATTGGTAAAAGAAGGAACAAATGTAGTATTTGTTGGACAAGGTGTCACAGCAGATAACATTTCAACACCAACATACTTGACTGCAGATGGCACACTAAGGTCAACAGATCACGAATTAGGTATCACACTTACCCATAACACCACTACAATGAAAACCACTGTTACTTTTACCAAAGAAACACCCGCGGACGGCACAATAATTAGGGTGGAGAGGGCTAACGATAAATATCTTAAATTTAGGAACGAAGGAATTTAATAAATGGCAAGTAACATAGTACCAGGAAACATAGACGGAACATATCCTAAAGCAGGACAGGATAATTCATCTCAGGGTTTTAGAGATAATTTCACAGAAACCAAAAATAATTTTACAACAGCGGCTTCTGAGATTACTGCACTGCAAACAAACAAGGCTTCATTGAATGCATCTAATGACTTTGCAAATAATGAAGTTATTAAAGCAAAATTTAAAAACACATCTGCCACAGTTTACGCACACGGCACAGTATCAGGAGGTGCAATAACTTTAAATCACAATAATGGACACTATCAGACTGCAACTGTGACAGCAAACACCACATTTTCATTTACTAATTTTCCAACAGGAGCACTAGGAAGAATAATTTTAGATCTTACAGTATCTCCAGGTGCAACAACAATGACTTTTCCAACTGCATTATTAAAAGCAGACAATGTGCATGGTAGCGACGGAACATCAGATGCGATTGCTCCAGGATTAGGCAGAGCATTGTATGAGTTTATGTCAACAGACGGCGGCGCAACAGTATTGATGCATCAACTAGGCAAACAATACGTTTAATAATTAAAGGAGTCATATGTACTTCCACCCATTACAAGAAGAAATTAATAACTTGTCAGACGAAGACATATCAAAAAGAATTAAAGACCTTACAAGAAAAGTTGCCGTAGCAAGAAGAGGAAGAAATCCTGATATGCTGGCACAATTACAAAAAGCATTGTTCACTTACCAAGATGCTATCAGACAGAGAAGACTAGAACAATGGCACAAAGACATTAAGAAGGCAAGGAACGAGCCAGACTTAGGTGACCTGATAAACATTGATTAGTAAGTACTAACAATGTCAAACACATTTTCTTGGAAAACAAAATTTAAATCAATCATTATTGTAGATGGTGAATTGTTTTCAAACGAATACAAATTAAATATTTCGATTACACCCCACACAGCAGATCTTAAAGAACAGACACAATATTTCGAAAGATTAAAAAATCTTTTTGAACAGGTATTCGCAAACACAATTACCACTTGGAGAGATGAGAACTTATATCCAATATTAAAAAAGAACACAAACAATAGATTTATCGAATTACCAAAACCTCCTTATGATCAAATAATGGCGGCAGTTTGTTTTTGCAAAGCCAACTCGATACTAGATTCTAAAATTGTTGTAAACAATATTGAATTGTCATCTTGGCAAGGAGACGGTATTACCTACACAGTTGACAAAAACAGCAAAGAACTTATACTATTAGATAGACCCGATTGGTTTTCAGACAAATACAGCAAATTTGATCCATGGTGGTTGAGATCGGACACGGCAACATATGATGAAGAATTGGACAAAGGCATATACACAGGACATTTCAGTTGGAACAATCAAAAAATTCCAGTTGACAAGACCCATGAGTATCATGCTAAAGTGTTTGAGTTCCAACCAAAGATATTAGATGGCGGTAAAAACAAAAACAAATGATCACGGTGATGTTGTATTCACAGAGCAAGACGCAATAGATTTACTTTATACTAATCCAGAGTTTGATGTTTCAAAATTGTTTTTTGATGACATAAAACAGTATGAATCAGCACTCAAAGAATTAGGATTAGATTTACCTACAATAAAGACAGCACCAAAAAGAGAATCAATAAAAGAGTTTGACAATAAAAATATCAACAATTGGCATATGCCCGACAAGTATTACCAAATTAATGTATTGCAATGGTTGTTGGATAAGTGTCAAACAGATGAAGAGAAAATGAGGGTACAAACAGAATATGATATGTTCGAAAAGAAAGGATTTATAAAAGTATTACAGTTTCTGATTTATTTTATAGATACTTTGAGAGCAAACAATATAGTATGGGGTGTCGGCAGAGGTTCTAGTGTGGCCAGTTTCTGTTTATTTTTGATAGGTGTACACAAAATCAATCCACTGTTGTACAATTTAAATATCGGTGAGTTTTTAAGATGATAAGTAATTATATAGGAGTTTAATATTATGGTAGCAAGAGCAAGACCAAAAAGAATGTATAGAACCATGCAAGGACGTATGGTAGACATAGAAAAATTAAGAGCGGCCAATGAATCAGTTCAAGCAGTTGGTAATATGAACGTGAACGCCAGAGGTGACGTATTGGGTGCAGGTGGAAAGATAGTAACACCAAAAGCAGAAGTAATGAAAAAATATTACGAACAACCAAAAGGAATGGTTGATGACACTCCAATCAGATCGCGACCTACTCCAGCACCAAAAGTAGAAGCGAAACCACAGGTACAAAAAATGACACCGGTTGCTAGTAAACCTGCTCCACAAAAAGCAGTAGCACCAACGCCAAAAGTTGAAAGCAAACCTGTCGAAACATTTAAACCAAAAACAGAACCGTCATCTAAAAAAGGTATAGATGCGGCTCTTGACGGATTAGAATAAATCATCTATAATACTTCTATATGGGACAGATAGAAGACTTACAAGCAAAAGGATTCGGATCCGATGGTGGTAAGCAGTACACCGTTGACAACGACATAACCCCTCTCAAGAAAAGAGTACTGGTATCTGATATGCACTTTGGAGAAACAAAAACCAAAGGCGGAATAATCCTGATGGATGATGATGGAACCACAGGAGGAGTACACCCGCGTTGGGCAAAAGTATATGCAGTGGGCAATCAACAAGAAGACGTGAAAGTCGGACAATGGTTGATGATTGCACACGGACGTTGGTCGAGAGCATTCAAAGTAGCAAAAGAAGGTGTTGAATTAGAAGTAAGAATGATTGATGAAAATGATATCTTACTTGTATCAGACACAGAGCCAGAGTTTAATACTAAACAAGCAGGATATGTCAATACAGGCGGTATGCAACAAATGACTAAACTGCCTGGCAATGATTAAACGATCTCACAACTGTTACGTTTGCAATAAAATATTTGACAATGCAATATATTGGTATGATAGTCTACACGACACCAAATACGATAAAAGAATTATTAGACCTTTTTGTGGTCCTGCCTGTGCAAACAAATACAGAGAAATATCCGATGTTAATGACTATCCGCAGAGAAGACCTTTGCCACGTGGTCCAGAATGGGAGATAATAGGAGACATAGATTACATACAATATGAAACAGACTAAACTTAAAAGAATTTTTATTCCGATAGATAAACTTGTCACTATGGCAGAGTTGGGACTAGGAGCAGTACGTCCTCTTAACAAAGAAAAAAGAGGATGGATAAAGAAATTAGTAAAACAATCAGAACCACTTGATCCCATACTTGTCACTCCCATTAAAGATAGTGGATATTATTTGTTAACAGACGGATGGCATAGAGTACAGGCCGCAAAGGCAATGAAAGAGAAAGAAATCGAAGCATTGCCATTACCAGCAGACATAGGAATGAGTATGGCCAAAGCAAATAAAATACTACGTGACATCGACCGTGAATATGGATTCAAACTGAAATGCAGTGACATTATTGGACAATGGGCCTTTTATAAAGATTGACAAATAACACATATCTGTTAAAATAATGGTATGCACAAACGTATAGGATTTTGTTGTCAATGGTTTCATCATGATCAAACCCTCAAGAAAAAACAACTAGAAGAAATACAAAGACCTTTCAATACCAAAGCAACAACCGTGCGTTGGCTAAATGAACACAAAAACGAGGCCGAGGCAAAACTTGATATGGTTATACAACATAACCTGCAATCAATCAAGAATCTTATCACAAAAGTTGGCACACTACCGCCAGAACGTAGAATGTGTAGATTGAGTTCACCTATACTGCCTGTGGCTACTGAGGCAACTTGGCGTTATTACATAGAGTCAGCAGATGTAGTAAAATATTGTGAGAAACATTTTGCAGAGGCAGGTGAACTTGCACGTAAACTAGATGTAAAAGTATCTTTTCATCCCGGACAATTCACTGTACTTGCATCTGAGAATCCTGACATAGTTGAACGTAGCATAGACGAATTTGAATATCACACCAATATGGCACGTTGGATGGGATTCGGCAAGTCATTCCAGGACGGTTGCAAGATTAATGTACACATCTCTGGTAGACAAGGACCAGAAGGTATTATCAAAGCACTTCCTAGATTGTCGCCCGAAGCAAGGAACTTGATCACCATTGAGAATGACGAGATGGGTTGGGGATTAGATGCTAGTTTGGAACTAGAAAAACATCTTGCACTTGTGATGGATATACATCATCACTGGATACGTGATGAAGAATACATTGAACCCAACGACGATAGGGTAAAACGTGTTATAGATTCATGGCGTGGTGTCAGACCTACCATGCACTATTCTTATTCTAGAGATGAAGCACTTGAGCCAGCACAGTTGGGTGACAAGACACATACAGAAATGCACAACATCAAAGATTTGATAGACAGAGGTTGTAAAAAGGTAAAATTACGTTCACACTCAGACTTATTACCAAACGCAAAGGTAAATGATTGGGCATTGTCGTTCAATGAACAGTTTGATATACAGGTAGAAGCAAAAGCAAAGAACTTGGCCGCCGAACAATTATATAGACAAAGTCAGTCAAATATCATATAATTGACATACTAACAGGAGATATAAATGAAAATACTTTGCGTATTATACGACGACCCTAAAGGCGGAATGCCTGAGAGTTATCCACTTACGGATCTCCCCAAGTTAGAGAAGTATCCAGATGGCATGACGCTACCA